>Ga0209100_1000359_pt1 | contig 41511 bp, 39 predicted proteins | sample lystaG_FD_185480 | JGI IMG/M metagenome (GOLD analysis project Ga0209100, IMG submission 185480) | Glacier valley bacterial and archeal communities from Borup Fiord, Nunavut, Canada, to study Microbial Dark Matter (Phase II) -... | ecosystem: Environmental > Aquatic > Freshwater > Ice > Glacier ... | reverse complement strand
CGATGTGGGCGCTCGCCTGATCGGTCGGGCTGCAGCTGGCCGGTAGGTCACAGCTGGCCGGTGGGGTCACAGCTTTCCGGCCGGGTCACAGCTTTTCGGCCGGGTCACCGCACTCGCATGCGGTTGTTTCGCGCATCCTGCGTGAGTTCGGCGCGCTCCAGTTGCTCGAGGAGCGGGGCAGGTACATCCCGAATCGCCCTCGGTAGCCTTTGCGAAGGCCGTACCAGCCGCCCACGGGGTTGGATTCCGCTCGGCCCCAGGCTTCGACGGTGCCCCCGGCGGGGTTCTTCAGCTCGTCAGCGGCACCGAGATCGACCCAGTCACCCTGCGTTGTGAGCCAAGCGTGGAGGTAGTCGATCGCGCGCACCCGGTACGTGAGGGTGGTCGACCCCGCCCGGCAGACCAGTTCGGTGCCCTCGTGGAACATCGTGTACCGGGATGGTCCGGGCGCGGTGGACAGCTGCCACGGGTCGTCCTTGGTGCCTGCAGCCATCGTCGGCTCCTCTGCTCACCACGCCGCGCCTCCGCGCCGCGCCTCGCCCCACCGCGCCTCGCCCCACCGCGCCTCCGCGCCCACCGCGCCTCGCCTCCGCGCCCACGAGTGCCACACGTGCCCGAAAATTCGGGCGCGTGTGGCACTCGTAGGCGCGCAGGCGCAGGCGCAGGCGCAGGCTCAGGCGCAGGCGCAGGCGCAGGCGCGCGTGTGCAGACGCAGGCGCGCAGAGGCGCCGGTGCGCACGGGCGGCGAGACGGCGAGCCTGCCGTCCTCAGACCAGTAGCTGGTGCTTCGCAAGCTTGCGGTAGAGCGGGGTGCTCTTCACGAGTTCGGAGTGGGTGCCCACGCCGACGACACGTCCATGGTCGAGCACTACGATCTGGTCGGAGTCGACCACGGTGGAGAGGCGGTGCGCGATGACGATCAGGGTGCGGTCTTCGGCTACGGCGTCGATCGCCTCTCGCAGTAGCTGCTCGTTGAGGCCATCGAGCGACGATGTCGACTCGTCGAGCAGCAGGATGGGCGGGGCGGCGAGCAGGGTGCGCGCGATGGCGAGACGCTGGCGTTCGCCGCCGGAGAGCATCACGCCCTCCTCACCGACTGCGGCATCAAGGCCCCTTTCGCTGCGCTCCAGCACCTCGGTGAGGTTCACATCGTGCAGCACCCGGATGCACTCTTCGTCGGTTGCGTCAGGCGCTCCGAGGGTGAGGTTGTCGCGCAGGGAACCGGCCAGCACCGGGGCATCCTGCTCTACATACCCGATCTGGGCGCGAAGGGCCTCGCGATCTAGCCCGCGGATGTCAACGCCCCCGAGTCGCACGACACCCGCGGTGGGATCGTAGAAGCGCTCGATGAGCGCGAGGATCGTGCTCTTGCCAGCGCCGGAGGGTCCGACCAGGGCGGTGCGCTGGCCACGCGGGGCGTCGAAGGAGACCCCGTGGAGAACAGTGAGATCCTTGGGAGTTCCATCGGGGGCCACGGCATCATCCTGGCTCGAAGCACTGTCGTCTGCACTGGCGACGACGGGTGGTGCCGGGTAGGTGAACACCACATCGTGGAAGCTGATCGCGGCATCCGAGGGCAGCGGCGCGGCGGGTTCGATGGCACCGTCGAGCTCGGATTCACTCGGCAGGGTGACGATCTCCTGGATGCGACCGAGCGCGCCGAGTGCCTGGTTCACGGAGGTGATGGCGCCGAAAGCCTGGCCGAGCGGCATGATCAGCATGAACAGGAAGAAAATGAAGGCCACGAGATTAGCGATGGTGATGGCACCGCTTGCCACGCGGAAGCCGCCGACGCCGAGAACCACGAGCAGCGACACCTGCAGTGCGATGCCAGCGATCGGCACCACGAGTGCCGAGATTTTCGCCACCTGGATACCCATCTCCCAGGCGCCCTTCGCATCCTTCTCGATCGCGGCAGTCTCGCGGTCGGTGGCATTGGAGGCACGCACGGTGCGGATTGCTCCGAGTGCGCGCTCCACGGAAGAGGCGAGGTCCCCGACCTTCTCCTGCTGCTTGCGGCTCGCGACCCGCACTCGGCGAGACAGGAGCACCACCGTGACGACCGAGACGGCGATCACCAGCACGGTGAGGCCGAGGAGCACCGGATCGATGACCAGCATGGCGATCAGCGCCCCGAGGAAGATGAGGGCGCCGCCGATCGCGTCCACGAGGCCCTGGGTGAGCACCGCGTAGAGCAGGGTCGTGTCCGAGCCGACGCGGGAGACGAGGTCGCCGGTGCGTCGGGTGTCGAATTCGCTGATCGGGAGCCGAAGCATCCGCCGTACCAGCTGTCGGCGGGCAGAGAGCACGACACTCGTTCCGGTGCGTTGAAGCAGGTAGTGCTGCACTCCCGAGAGGAGGGCGGAGATCACGACGAGTGCCACGAGAAGGACGACGAGCGCGCCGAGCGGCTCACTTTTCTGCACGCGTGAGATCACCTGGCTCACCAGCAGCGGCTGCCCGAGGGATGTGGCGGCGCCGACCACGCTCAACGCGATCACGATGCCGAGAACCTTCTTGTGCTCGAGCAGGTAGGGAAGCAACTGGCGAAAGCTCGCACGCGGCCCGTCATCCTTCTTGGGGCGGGCGAACGGGGAGCGTGATCGGGGTGGTTGCGTGCTTGTGCTCATGATGTCTTTCGAATGGCCGGGGTGAACAATCAAGCTTAGGCACGCCACCGATCGGAAGACGTACTCCGCAGGGAGCATGAGCCGCGCTCGCACTATGTCCGAGGGAGTGGTTAGTGTGGAATATCGTGTCCACTCCTGTCATCGCTGCCAGCCTTCTCACCAAGAAGTACAAGGACTTCGCCGCCGTCGACGGCATCTCCTTCGAAGTCGAGCCCGGGGAGTCCTTCGGATTGCTCGGTCCCAACGGCGCAGGCAAATCCACGACGATGCGGATGGTCGGTGCGGTCTCCACGCGCACGAGCGGCAGCCTCGACATCCTGGGCCTCGATCCCAACCAGCACGGGCCGGAGATCCGGTCACAGCTCGGCGTCGTTCCCCAGCAGGACAACCTCGACATGGAACTGCGCGTGCGCGACAATCTCATCGTCTACGGGCGATATTTCGGCATGGGTCTCTCCGCGTGCGCGGCCAAGGCCGATGAGTTGCTCGAGTTCGCCCAGCTGTCGGACCGCAAGAAGTCCAAGGTCGACGATCTCTCCGGCGGTATGAAGCGCCGGCTGACGATCGCCCGGTCGCTCATGAATGACCCGAAGGTGCTGCTGCTCGACGAGCCGACGACCGGTCTCGACCCTCAGGCGCGCCATATCCTCTGGGATCGGCTGTTCCGGCTCAAGGAGCAGGGCACCACTCTCGTGCTCACCACCCACTACATGGATGAGGCGGAGCAACTCTGCGACCGTCTCGTGGTCGTCGACAAGGGCACCATCATGGCCGAGGGAGCGCCGGCCGATCTCATCCGCACCTATTCGACGCGGGAGGTGCTCGAGCTGCGATTCGGTTCGGACAACAATGCGCAGGTCGCGGAGCAGGTCACGGGCATCGGGGACCGCATCGAAGTACTACCCGACCGAATCCTCATCTACAGCAACGACGGTGACGCCGATCTCGACCGGATCATCGCGAAGGGCTTCACACCCATCACGAGCCTCGTGCGCCGCTCGAGCCTCGAAGACGTGTTCCTGCGCCTCACCGGGCGGAGCCTGATCGAATGACGGCCCTGATCGAGAGCACCGCGGCTATCGAAGCGGCACTGAAGCCACGCCGATACGGGTCGTGGTACGTGGCGGAACATCGGCTCCGCGGCATGCGGAGTTACTACAAGACGCTGGTGTTCACGTCGATCGGCAGCCCCTTCATGTACCTGTTCGCGCTCGGGGTGGGGTTGGCGACCCTGGTCGACAAGAACAGTGGCCTCGGCAGCACCAGCTATCTCGTCTTCGTCGCCCCCGCGCTCATCGCATCGGCGGCGGTCACGGCGGCGGTGGAGGAGTGCACCTATCCGATCGTCATGGGCTTCAAGTGGAACCCGATCTTCCTCGGCATTAACGCCGCGCCGATCTCGGGCAACCAGATCGTCAACGGAATCTTCATCGCCGTGCTGGCCCGGTTGTTTCCGACGACCCTCATCTACTACGCGGTGATGCTCATCTTCGGAGCGGTACCGTCGCCGCTCGGCGTGCTCGACATCCCGATCGCCATCCTTATCGGCATGGCCTTCGGCCTCGTGATCGCCAGCTATATGGCGACGGTGGAGCAGGATGTCGGCCAGCCCGCGTTCATCCAGCGGTTCATCGTCACCCCGCTCTTCCTCTTCTCCGGCACCTTCTTCCCGCTCAGCCAGATGCCCGTCTTCCTGCAATGGATCGGATGGATCTCGCCGCTCTGGCACGGCACCGAGCTCGGCCGGGTCGTCAGTTACGGTGCCGTCGAGCCCGGCTGGCTGACCCTCGTGCACGTGCTGTATCCGCTCGCCCTCTGCATCTACGGCTGGCGGCGCACGCAGGTGGTCGTCACCCGGAGGCTCGACAAATGAGCGCCACTCCCGCCTTCGCCCCCACCCGACCGTCGCCGAAGCCACGCTCCGGCGCCATCGGCGCGCTCTACGCCGGCAACTCCCGGTCGGTGATCGAGCGGGGTCTTCTCGCGACCCGAAGCTCCAACTGGCTCATCGTGGTGAGCGGCTTCTTCGAGCCGGTGTTCTACCTGCTGTCGCTCGGCATCGGCCTCGGCGCCCTCGTCGGCTCCGTCTCGACCACCACCGGGCAGCCGGTCTCTTACGCTGCCTTCATCGCGCCGGCGCTCCTCGCGGTCTCCGCGATGAACGGGGCGATCTACGACTCCACCTGGAACGTCTTCTTCAAGATGCAGTACGCCAAGCTCTACGAGGGCATGCTCGCGACATCCCTCGGCCCGCTGGATGTCGCGCTCGGCGAGATCTTTCTCGCCCTGTTGCGCGGGGCGGTGTACGCCACCGGCTTCCTCATCGTGATGCAGGTGCTCGGGCTCAATCTGTCGTGGACCGCCGTGCTCGCCATTCCGGCGGTGCTGCTCATCGCCTTCGGGTTCGCGAGCATCGGAATGGCGATCACCAGCTACATGAAGACGTTCCAGCAGATGGACTGGATCAACTTTGTGATGCTGCCGATGTTCCTCTTCTCGGCGACCTTTTATCCGCTGAGCGTCTACCCGCAGGGCATCCAGTACATCATCCAGGCGCTGCCGCTGTGGCACGGTGTCGAGCTGGTGCGCGGTCTCACCACCGGGGCATTCAGCGTCGCGATGCTCGGGCACGTGCTGTATTACGTCGTGATGATCGCCGTCGGACTGGTCTTCACCACCCGTCGGCTCCGCGCGCTGTTCCTCGATTAGGACTGTTCCTCGATTAGGACTGTTCCTCGACTGGAGCTGTTCCTCGACTGGCGCGCCCGTCCATCTCCCCTTTTTCCCACCACCCTCCACTGTGAACAGGGGGGTGGTGGGAAATACGGGAGATGGACTGCCGTTCCCGGGGCGAGCGGGTCGCGCTATCGCACGCCCTTGATGGGCAGGATGGCGAGACCGCCGAGTGCGGCGGCGATCGCAGAGCAGACGAACAGCCCGGTGAACCCGCCGACTGCGGCCACGAGGAACGCTCCGAGCAGCGGGGCGAAGGCCTGGGGAACGGCCGTGGCGATGTTCATGATTCCGAGGTCCTTGCCCCGGCTGTGGGAGTCGGGCAGCACCTGGGTCGCGAGTGCCTGGTCGACGGCCATGAAGCATCCGTAGCCAAGACCGAGAAGCCCCGCGGCGGCCATTGCGACGGGAAGGGCAGGCACGAAGGCGAGCAGCAGGGCGGCGAGTCCCTGCAGGTAGGCGGCGGCGTAGACGAACACTTTGCGCTGGCCGATGCGGTCGCTGAGCTTGCCGAATCCGAGGGCGGCCGCGATGAAGAACACCAGGTAGATCATCGTGAGGATGAGGAGGTCGTCTTTGGCGGCCTTCCCGAGCCCGAGGCCGTAAAGGAGGAAGTAGAGCAGCAGGGTGGTTCCGAGAGCATTCCCCAAATTGACGAGGATGCGGCCAAGAAGCGTCCAACCGAAGTCGGGGAAGCGGATCGGGTTGATCCAGAATCCACGCACCAGGCTGCCGAGGGTGAACGGCGCGCGAAGCACGCGGGGGAGCACCTCATCGGGGACGAGCAGCACGAAGGGCACGACGAGAACAACGAGCAGCACCGCCACGAGGGCATACCCGACGAAGGTGGTGAGCACGAGAGCGAGAACGAGGGCGAGTCCGAGGACGGTACCCATCGCCTGCGGTGCTGAAACCCATCCCGATACGAAGCCACGCTGGTTCACGGGAACCTGATCGGAGATTGTGGCGGTGACTGCCGCGGAGACGATGCAGAAGCCGCTGAGGGCGAGCGACCAGAAGACCCCCACCCCCACGATCGTGGACTGCGCACCGAGAAAGAGGAGCGAGATCGCGAAGACGAGAGTACCGGCGACGATCCACGGTCGACGACGCCCAAAGCGTGAGGTGGTGCGGTCCGAGAGCGCGCCGGTGAGCGGGTAGACGATGAGCGCGCAGGCACCGGCGATCCCCGAGATGATGCCGAACGCCACGACACTCGAGACCCAGCCGGTGGTCGTGAACAGCTCGTCGATCTGCTGGGGGAGCAGCAGTTGGATCGGTGTGAGCTGCGCCATCCAGATACCAAGCCAGGCCGTGGCGAAGAGGGCGATCCATCCTGCGGACACCTTCCGTCGTGGCTCGGCGAACGGAGTGAATGCGGCGGGCGGTTTCGGGTCAGTCATGCGTCACGCTCCTCCGTCGCCAGAGTAGCGGCTCGGACGCCAGTTGACCGTCTCCGCCGATCCCCCAGTTTGGGTGCTCCTCGGCGGAGGCTATGCGTCGTCCTGCACGCGCCACCGCGCGAAGAGCGCAGAGGTGTCGCTCACGAAGGTGCCCCGTGGCACCGTGCGCCCGCAGTCGTAAACGTGCAGGGTGGCCGTCTTCGAATCCGCGAACTGCAGCGTGATGTCCGTGGCAAGGCCCCCGGTGCAGACATCGTTGAGCGTCTGGTCGAAGTGTGAGACATCGACCGCGTACTTCGCGACGATGGCCGTCAACGCGGCGATGCGTGTGGCATCCGATGTCTCGTGGGAGGAACCGGAGAATCCCTTGACGGCCTTCGATTGGCTGTATTGGATGCCGGTGATCGGTGTGAGCTCCGGTCGTGGGCGTGAATCGATGACCGAAATGAGCACGACCGCAGTCACGATCACGGCGGCGACGATGATCGCGATGAGCCGCATCTGCGGCCGCACCTCAGGCCGGTTCGATGACGGAATGACTGCTGAGGCTGCGCGAGACGTGCCCCGGGTTCTTCAGGAACACGATGTAGGTGAAGCCGGCGGCGAGCACCACCGCGATGACGACGGCGAGGACGATCAGGATCTTGAAGGGGTTGCTCACGTCTTCAGTTTACCTTTCGGTGAACCGGACGAAATCAGCCGACCAGGCCGCGGATGACCACGGCTGTGGCGAGCGCGGCCTCCGCGGCTTCCGCACCCTTGTCCTCTGTCGACCCGGGGAGTCCTGCACGGTCGAGTCCCTGCTGTTCATCCTCGAGGGTGAGTACGCCGAAGCCCACGGGCTTGCCGGTGAGGATCGCCACCTGGGTGAGACCGCTTGTCGCGGCATCCGAGACGAACTCGAAGTGCGGGGTGCCGCCGCGGATGATCACGCCGAGCGCGACCACCGCATCCGCCCCGGCATCGAGGGCTGCCTTACTCACCACGGGAAGCTCGAAGCTGCCGGGCACACGCACCTCCGTCACCTCTGCTCCGGATGCCGCGAGCACACGGCGCGCGCCGGTCAGGAGCCCCTCGGTGATGGCCTCATGCCATCGTCCCGCCACGATGGTGATCCTGAGGCCCGTACCGTCGGTGATGATCTCCGGTGCGCCGTCGCCGCTCATGCGAGGTGTCCTTTCGGGGTCTCGAGGATGCGCAGGTGGGCCAGCGCAGATCGTTCAAGTTCGGTGTCGCCGCGCATCTCGGGTGTGCCCGGGAGGATGTGGCCCATGCGGTCGCGCTTCGCCTCGAGGTACTGCTCGTTGAAGTCCCCGACACCCACCACGAGGGGAACCTGCTCGATCACGGTGATTCCGCGATCCCGCAGTTGGCGCAGCTTCTCCGGGTTGTTGGTAATCGCGCGGACTTCACTGAGCCCGAGGTCCTCGAGGATCGAAACAGCCGCGCTGTAGTCGCGACCGTCGACCGGGAAGCCGAGGGCGATGTTCGCATCGAGGGTATCGAGCCCGTCTTCCTGCAGACGGTAGGCCTTCAGCTTGTTGATGAGTCCGATGCCCCGGCCCTCGTGTCCACGCATGTAGATGACGACCCCGCCCTCGGCCTGGATCTGGTCGAGCGCGGCGTCCAGTTGCGGTCCGCACTCGCACTTGAGCGATTCGAAGACCTCCCCGGTGAGGCACTCCGAGTGCACCCGGATCAGGGCGCCGTTCTGCGGGGTGCCGCTGATGACGGCGAGGTGGTCTGCCCCGGTCAACCGGTCCCGATACGCGCGGAAGCGAAATGCACCGTGGCTGGTGGGGATGGTCGTCTCGACTTCGAAGGTCACCCGCGATGTCTCGGGAATCGGCGCTGCCAGCGGCACCGAGGAGTCGCCGTGCTGGACCTGGAGGTATGCGATGAGCGATTCGATGGTGATGACCGCGATGCCCTCGCGTTCGCCGAGTTGGAGGAGCCCGGGCAGCCGCATCATCTCGCCGTCTTCCGCGACGATCTCTGAGATGACACCGACCGGCGTAAGACCAGCGAGCTTGAGAAGATCGATGGTCGCCTCAGTGTGGCCGTCGCGCTCGCGCACCCCGCCATCCCTCGCCCGAAGTGGCATGATGTGGCCAGGGCGGTGAACGCTCGACGGAGTCGAGTCCGGGTTCGCCAGCACGCGCAAGGTGTGCGCCCGGTCTCCGGCGCTGATTCCGGTGCTGATCCGGTCGGCGGCATCTACCGACACCGTGTAGTTGGTGCCGCGCGGGTCTTCGTTGGTTACAACCATGAGCGGCAATTCGAGGCGGTCGGCGATCTCGTTGGTCATGGGAGCGCAGATGAAGCCGGAGCTGTTGCGCACCAGCCAAGCGAGCCATTCCTGGCTGGCGAACTGGGCGGCGAGTACGACGTCACCCTCATTTTCCCGACCCTCGTCGTCGACGACGATGATCGGCTTGCCCGCCCGCAGCTCTCGGAGGGCTGTGGGGATATCGGCGAGACTCATGACTCGCTCCTTCCGGTCGTGGCTGGTGCTGATGACAGTTCTGCGAGGCGCGCGACATGGCGTGCCAGGATGTCGGTCTCGATGTTGACGGCATCCCCGACGGCTTTGCGCCCGAGGGTCGTCACGGTGAGGGTCTCGGGGATGAGGGACACCTCGAACCAGTCGGCACCAACGGCGCTCACGGTGAGTGACACACCGTCCACCGCGATCGAGCCTTTACGGGCGACCAGAGGCGCGACATCCGCGGTGAGTGAGAACCTCAACACCCGCCAGACGCTTCCGTCCGTGATGCTGAGAAGAGTGCTGGTGCCGTCGATGTGCCCCTGCACGATGTGGCCGCCGAGCCGGTCGCCCACCTGGGCGGCGCGCTCGAGGTTGACACGGGATCCCGTCGTGACACCCGACAGGGTCGACATCGCAATCGTCTCGGCCATCACATCGGCGGTGAACCAGTCCTCGCCCCTGTCCACCACGGTGAGGCACACTCCGCTCACCGAGATGGAGTCGCCGTGGCCCGCGTCCGAGACCGCGAGCGGCCCGCGGATCGTCAGGCGTGCGGCATCCGTTGTCGGCTGCCAGTCGATGACCTCGCCGAGTTCTTCGATGATTCCAGTGAACATCAGGTGCCTCTCTGTGCGTGATCGTGCTGTGCGTGAACGTGCTGTGCCCGATCGTGCTGGGCGTGATGCTGCGGCCGCAGGCCGTTCGCCACGACCGGCCGCGCGACTAGAAGCAGGTCGTCGCCCAGCCGCTCGACCCGGTCGATCGAGAGTCGTCGTGCATCGCCGATTGTGCCGACGCCGATGTCGGTGAGGGCAAGGCGCTTGCCGCCGAACAGCACCGGTGCCAGGTAGACGAGATACTCGTCGACGAGGCCCGCCGTGACGAACGCGCTCGCGAGGGTCGGACCACCCTCGACGAAGGCATGACGGATGCCGCGCGCGAACAGCTCGGCGAGAATTGTTGGCAGATCCCGGGTGCCCGTGATGATCGGGGTCTGCGGGTGACGCAGAACCAGAGCGCCGCCGGGGATCGCGCGCTCACCGATCACGACCGGAATCGGCTGGTGCGGCATCAGCTCTCCGGCGTCACCGCGAGCGGTGAGGCTCGGGTTGTCGGCCAGCACCGTGCCGGTACCCACGACGATCGCGTCGGACTGCTCGCGCTGCTCGTGTACGCGCTGGCGGGCGGCGGTGCCGGTGATCCACTGGCTGGAGCCATCCGTCGCGGCAGAGCGACCGTCGAGGCTGGATGCCCACTTCAGGGTGACGAATGGGCGACGCAGGCGCTCGGCGGTAAGCCAGACGCGCATGGCTTCCGATGCCTCGTTCGCCAGCACCCCGCACTCGACGAGCACTCCGGCCTCTCGCAGCCGCTCCGCGCCTCCGCCCGAGTGTTCGCCAGGGTCGGATACGGCGTAGACGACACGTTCGACCCCGGCAGAGATGAGTGCTTCGGAGCAGGGACCCGTGAGCCCCTGGTGGTTACACGGCTCTAGCGTGACGATGGCGGTGAGACCTGCGGTACTGGCCACCCGGGACAGGGCATCCACCTCCGCATGGGGCGTGCCCGCTCCGCGGTGCCAGCCCTCGGCGACGACGCTGCGGTCGGCGTCCACGAGCACACAGCCGACCTGCGGATTGACGCCGGTCGCCGGACCGCGCGCCGCGAGCGTGAGGGCGTGGCGCATGAGCGTCTCGTACGCTCTGCCTGCCTCTGCGGGGGTCATCCGGTGGTCTCGAATCTTCGTATGAAGACGGACTCCGGGCCGGTATCGACGCTCGCCGACATCGTTCGTGCGCGCCCTGAGGCGACCACGCGTGCTTCCTCTCATCCGGACTGAGAAGCTCTCTCGAACCTCATAACCGTCGGTCTCGGAATTCCACCGAGTCAACCGCTGCTCCGATGTTCTGGAGACGCGGGTCGCGGACTGTCACCGCCGGTTCGGAATTTCACCGACCCCGGAGCACGTACTTAGTTTCTTTCATTCTATCCAACGCTCCGGCCTCGAAGATATTCCGGGGAATCAGTCCATCGCCGCGAGCTGGCGCGCCGTGATCTCGTCGACCACGAGGTCACTAATCACGCCGGTTGCGACGGCGCCGCGCAGAACGGGGAGCTTTGCTCGGCCCGAGACCACGGCGATGCGACGGGGCACCCTCATGAGCACGTCGAATCCGGGACCGCTCGAGCGGTCATTGAGGGGAATGGCGTCTTGGCTGCCGTCGGCGCGGAAGGATACCGTGGCGATGTCGCCCACCACGCGCGAACGGGCGAGATCGTCGTAATCCGCGCGGTCGAGGTACCCACCGGCGCAGACGTGGCTCGGCACATCGGCGCTCGTGATCCGATATCGAACACTGCGACGTCTATCCGCCTGTGCACTGCGAGCACTCGGGCGGTGCTCCGCTCCCGCCACAGTGCCTCTTTGGTGGCCGGATCATCGAAGAACGCGTGCACCGGGAATTGCAGCACTGCGGCTCCGAACGTGGCTCCGAACCTTCCGATGATCTCACTCGCGCAGACGAGACCGGTGGTGTGGGTATTGCCGGCGCCATTGAGCTGCACGACCTGGGTGTTACGCAGCGGCTTTCGTACGAGATGCTGGTTCACCGGGGCGATCGTCGATCGCCAGGCCACCCCGAGAAACATTGTCGAGTCGACGAAATCACTGAGAATCCGTGCAGCGGAGAGGGCGACACGTTCGAGACGGCCGACTCCGGTCGCAGCGTCCCCGGCCGGCACGATGTGGGCCGTGAGACCGAATCGGTCGCGCAACTGATGCTGCAGCTGGTGGAGCTGGTTGACCGGTGGGCGAAGGCGGATCTCCTCAAGCCCGGAATCGCGGGCGAATGCGATGATGCGGCTCACGGACGACCGGGAGATTCCCAGTTCCAGGGCGATGGCTTCCATTGTCAGGTTTTGGATTTAGTACAAATGAGCGGCACGCAGCGCATTGGTCGCACGGCTATCGCCTTCGTCACCGGAAAAGTTTATCTGCACATCCGTCCAAGCCCAGTGAAAAGTCTCTCTGCACGACGCAGTATAAGGTCATGACCACTACAACTCCCCGAACCGATGTCGTTTCCCTCATCCAGCACCCGCGTTCCCAGGTGCTTGTGATCGGAGGTGGCATCAATGGTGCCGCAACATTCCGCGAGCTCGCCCTGCAGGGCGTCGACGTCACGCTGATCGAGCGCGGCGACTATATTTCCGGCTCCTCCGCCGCTTCTTCCCACATGATCCACGGGGGTATCCGCTACCTCGAGAACGGCGAGTTCCGGCTCGTTCGCGAAGCGGTCCAGGAGCGCAACCGGTTGCTGAAGACCGCGCCGCACTATGTCAAGCCGCTGCAGACAACCATTCCGATCTTCTCTCTGTTCTCGGGCATCGCTGCGGCACCTCTACGATTCCTCACCCACAAGCAGAGCACCACCACCGAGCGGGGCGCCCTGCTCATCAAAGTGGGACTCACTCTCTATGACTCCTTCTCCCGCGACGGTGGAAGCGTTCCGCGCCACGAGTTCCACGGCCGCCGCAAGTCCCTCGCCGACCAGCCGGCGCTCAACCCCGACCTCAAGTACACCGCCACCTATTACGACGCCGTGATGGTCCATCCCGAGCGCCTCGGCCTCGATGTCGTGCTGGACGGCGTCGCCGCTGGAGGGCGCACCGCGAATTACGTCGAAGCGATCGGTGCCGTTGACGGAGGAGTGTTGGTACGCGATCGGGTGACCGGTGATGAGTTCGTGCTCTCCGCAGACGTCGTCGTGAATACCTCGGGTCCCTGGACCGACCTCACCAACGGCGCCCTCGGAGCACCGACCAAATTCATGGGGGGCACGAAAGGCTCGCACATCGTGCTCGACAACCCGGAGCTGTTGGCCGCGACCAAGGGCCGCGAACTGTTCTTGGAGAACGCCGACGGCCGCGTCGTGTTGATTTGCCCGATCAAGGGCCGCGTGCTGATTGGAACGACCGACGTGGATGCCGACCCTCGTGACGCGATGATCGAGACCGACGAAGACACCGAGTACTTCTTCAAGCTCGTCTCCCGCGTCTTCCCGGGGGTGGCGGTCGACCGCTCGCAGATCGTCTTCACCTACGCGGGCGTCCGCCCGCTTCCGCACCATGACGACGAGGCTCCTGGGTTCGTCTCCCGCGACTATCGCATCGAGAGGAGCAGCTTCGGCGGCTCTCCGCTGCTCAGTCTGGTCGGCGGAAAGTGGACCACTTTCCGCGCGCTCGGAGAGCACATGACCAACGAGGTGCTCGCTCTCCTGAAGCGAGAGCGCACGGCATCCACCACCACGCTCGCGATCGGCGGTGGAGTGGGCTTCCCGACCACCGAGTCCACCCGAAATGCCTGGATTCACTCGCATGCGGTCGGCGTGACCCGTTCCCGGGTGGTGGAACTGCTGACCCGCTACGGCACTAAAGCAACGGAGTTCATCTCGGCAATCGTTGGCGGGAACGACGCTGCCCTGCGTACGACCCAGCTCTACACGACGGCCGAGCTCGACCATCTCGTGCGAACGGAGAGTGTCGTGCACCTCGACGATGTGCTGCTTCGTCGCACCGACCTGGCGTTCCTCGGCGCCGTCACCGGCCCGATGATAGAGGAGCTTGCGGATGTGGTCGGAACGAGTCTCGGCTGGACCAGCGAAAAGCGTGCGGCAGAGGTCGCCGCTTCGCGCGAGACCCTCACCACGCTGCACGGGCAGGTCTTCACCGACCAGCCTGTGGCGGTCAAGGGCTAGCCCCACGTGGCCGGGGGTCTGGTGAACCACCCGGGCGGCCGGAATCACTTTCCCCCGGCCTCCCACGCGCTCCGCTCCTCTTCCCGCACATCCCCCCTCCCGGCACAACTCCTGCTATCTGCCGCGCCGCGCCGCGACAGCCCTGAGTCCCCGGGCGCAATCGACCGGGGCACCGCAAACTGCAGGAGTTATGCCAAGGGAGCCGGGGTGAGTTGGTCGCCTGACCCGCCGGCCCTGAGCGGCACCGGCAGCCGTTCCCCCGGCGTGTAGGCACATCCTCTGGCATAACTCCTGCGGTCTGCAGACTGGCCTTCCCAGGACCCCGCGATGCCGGGGCTGACCGAAGCGCGAAGAGCAGAGTGCAGGAGTTATGCACAGCGCATCCCCGTGCGATGTTGTGCACCGGTTTGGATTATGGCGCCGCGCCAGAGCCTGCACCGGCCAGCATCGCACCATGACGTGGACCGAAGTCTTCGACCAACTGGACCTGATCGTGGCGGATCGCCGCACCCTGCTGTCCTCCGGGGCAACCGGTGCTGGTTTGACGAATGCGGTTCAGGTAGGTTTCCTGGTTCGACCGCGCCGCGACCACTACGTACTGCCCGGTACTCCGACCGCGATCATCCAGGCCGTGCGCGTCGGAGGCCGCCTCAGCTGTGTCTCGGCGCTCCATCTGCTCGGGGTGTTTGCCATGGATGCCTCGGTTCCGCACATCCACCTTCAGCGGTCTGCGTCTCGATTACGGTCACCACACTCCCGCCTGATCACACTGACCGAGAGCGCTCGAGCCGACTCGGTGTTGCACTGGTGGCCCCTGCTCGATGACGGCGAGGTTCTGGAACACCGGGTCGGAATCCGGGATGCGGTCGCCGAAGCGATCCGATGCCAGCAGCCCTGGCACGCTGTCGCCACGCTCGACAGCGTTCTCAACCGGGGACTCCTTTCCCTCGACGAGCTCAGTGCGCTGTTCCGTCAGCTGCCGGAAGTGCACGTCCCAATGCTCGGCCAACTGGACGGTCGAGCGGAGGCCGGCCAGGAATCTATCCTGCGGCTGTTAGTGCGGCAGCTCGGTCTGCACTGCGAGTTGCAAGTGGAAGTGAGCGGAGTCGGGCGGGTCGACATGATCGTGGAGGGCATCCTCATTCTCGAAGCGGACAGCCGATTGGCACACGATGGATGGGAGCGGCATGTGCGGGACCGAAACCGAGATATCGATTCGGCTCGGCAGGGGTACATGAGCCTTCGTCCGGCCTACCAGCGCACGATGTTTGACCCGACCGCCGTTCAGGAAGCGGTCCTCGCGCTTCTTGCGGCGTGGAATCACCACCGAGTGCACGTTCCCTAGGCTCACCGCCCGTCATAACTCCTGCAATTGTGCTGCACCCGAGTGGGAATCACCGAATCGTCGATGATGGTTGCGGGCGTGCGACTGAACTGCAGGAGTTATGCACTCCGGGCCGCGCGCAGAACCGCCCGCCACACCTGTCCGCGCGCCCGGGCCGATGAGGTCAGTTCGAGTCCAGAAGAACTCGCGGAGTCACCGCAGGACAGGTGTCGCGGAGCCCGAACTTGAGCGCGGGGCTCGCCGTGTGGACAGTCGGTGTCGGCTTCATGAGCGTCACGATTCTGCACAGAGGGCCGATATCCGAGTCGTCGAAAGTGCCGGTGGCCCGGTATTCGCGGTAGGCAACGAAGGCGATGGCTCTGAGTTCGGGGTCGCCAACGAAGTCCCCGCCCCTCGTCACCAGCACCCAGAAGTCGATCATGGCCTCGTCGGGATCACCCGACTGCCAGAGGATGCCGGGGGCGCGCGGGTCGGAAAGGGCGAGGATTTGGTCCGCCGCCCGGTCGCCCGTATGCCAGATCGATCCGCTGAGGATCCGTATCATCGGCTGCCGGACGACTGTCTCCGACCAGCTGACCGCCGGAATCGCCGCGCAGGCGAGCAGTACCGCAACGGTAACGGTCGCGATTTCTGCGATGGCGAACCGGCGACCGGCGGCAAGCGCGGTGACAACTGACAGGGTGAGAGACAGCGCGACGATGGCGAGGAACACGGAGAGGATCCACGCGAGCTTCGTCGGGTAGTACGCCGTCCAGGGATCGCCTTGGCCGTGGTCGAGGTAGATCAGCATCCCTGCGGCCGTGATAGTGGAGGCGGTGATCGCAATCACTCCAGGAAGCACAGGCACAGTAGTCATCCGCCGTAGGCCGAGCGCGAGGGCAACAAGGGCGATGAGCAGGACCGGTATGCCCGGCCACGCTGACGGGAACCCGTGGCCGGGAATCTCGAAAGCAGCCCCCTGGGCCAGGAAGGTCGGAACGGTCACAATTCCCACCCAGGCCAGAACCTGCGCGGTGCCGAGCAGGAGCGTGAGTGCCGCGATACCAGTGAGCGACCGGATGCGCGTCCAATCCCTCACGAGGATCACGATTCCCAGCGCGCCGGGCACGAGCACCAGGGGAGCCCAAGTGGCAAGCACAAGGGTGCTGAGGCCGGAGAGCACGACAAGCGCGGCCACAGGCAAGCGGCGTGAGGCAAGAAATGCCAGCCACGCCGCGAGGAGGATAGGTAGCACCACGTTCGCGTTGAAATAGCCCCACTGCACCGGAAGCCCCGCCACGTACCAGGTGAGGGGAAGCAGCGATCCGAGAGCGCTGGCGACCGAGACCGCCAGGGGAAAGCGCTTCGGAATCGCGGAAGCTACGACGGCACCGGCCAGAATGCACGTTGCCGCAAGGATCAGCGTCCAGATAACGGTGAACGACGCGAGATCGTGGGCGAGCAGGTTCTGGTCGGCAATGGAAGTCCGTCCCGGAGACATCGCGATGGCCAAGAGGGACGCCGGCAGAGGCACCGGATTCTCGGACCGGCCGATCGCGAGGCCGTGCGCGGAAACGATCACGTTGCCATAGAAGATGTTGTTGAAACCATCGCCGTTCATCGCCCAGCTCAGCCGCGCCGCGCCGGGAACGAACTGTGCGGCGACCAAGGTGCCAATCCAGCCAAGCGCACCGAGCCCGGGTGAAACCCACAGTGCGACCGAGTGCCGACTGGGCCGGCGGAGAGCGCCGGGGGTGCGCACCACCATCAGCACTCCGGCGGCGGCGAAAAGGAGCCCACCCACCACCTGGGAGATGACGATATCGAGCTGGGCGGCACGGCTCACCAGCAGTACCGAGAGCACGAGGAGGATGGCCGCAGCAGCAATGCCGGGCACGGCGATCAGAAGTCCGAAGCGCTTGCTCAGCGCGAGTATCCATGGCACGCCGCTCAGCGCGAGCATCGCGAAGATGATGATCATCGGTACCTCTCTACCGAAGGCCCACAACGCGGCGACCGCGCGCGCCCGGTCACGTCGGCCAGCCGGGATGCTCGACGCGGGGCTTGCCGGCCCGAAGCACGCCGTGCCAAGCGGGGGGATGGCTGCCGTCACGGAACGTCAGCCCGGTCGGTCGCTCACCGGTGAAGGTGAAGCCCGCCTTGCGTGCCACTGAGACGGATGCTGCGTTGCCGACCACGCACTCCCATGCGACCTCCGCACGTCCGAAGTCCGTCATCAGCCAGTCCGTGACCACGACGACAGCTTCGGTCATCAGCCCGCGTCCCCGGTGCGGCGCGCCGAGCCAATAGCCGATGTCGCCGAACTCGCGGCGCCACCCGATGATCCCGAGCAGTGGGCCGCCCTCGCTCTCACGCAGCGCCCAGGTGAGTTCGTCGCCCGAGAGCCATCCGCCGGGCACGACCCGGTAGAGGAAGAAGTCGGCATGCCGCTGCTCATACGGCCACGGCAGGGTCATGAAGGTCTCGAACAGTGGATCCCGGCAGTATTCGGCGACCGCGAACCGGTCGGAGAGCACCGGCGGATCGAGCCACAGCCGCTCCGTCTGAAGCACCCTCGCCTTCATCGTTTCGGCAGCAGGCCGATGCGGTCAAATACCGTCGCGAGGGTGACGTCGGCAATTGCTGCGGCCCGATCGGCATTGCCGGCGAGAACCCGATCGAGTTCCGCGGGATCGTCGAGCAATTCGAGCGTGTGCGCCCGGATTGGTGCGAATGTCTCGACGACGACGTCGGCGAGATCCTTTTTGAAGTCTCCGTACCCGCGGCCGTCGTAATCGACTTCGAGGGAGGAGATCGACCGCTCGGAGAGCACAGAGAAAATCGTGAGCAGGTTGGAGACGCCGGGCTTCTCTGCGACGTCGTAGTGCACCTCGCGGCCGGCATCCGTGACCGCGGATTTGATCTTCTTCGCCGTGACGGAAGGCTCGTCGAGCAGCCACACCACCCCTGACCCGGACTCAGCGGACTTGCTCATCTTGGAGCCGGGATTCTGCAGGTCGTAGATGCGGGCGGTCTCTTTCAGGATCATCGGTTCCGGCATCGCGAAGGTCTGGCCGAATCGCGTGTTGAAGCGGTTCGCCAGGTCGCGAGTGAGCTCCACATGCTGCTTCTGGTCGTCACCGACCGGCACCGCCACCGCGTTGTAGAGCAGAATGTCAGCGGCCATGAGAGTGGGGTAGGCGAACAGCCCGATCGACGCCGCATCTGCTCCCTGCTTCGCCGCCTTGTCTTTGAACTGGGTCATCCGGCTTGCTTCACCGAAGCCGGTGATCGTGTTGAGCACCCAGGCGAGCTGCGGATGAGCGGCCACATGCGACTGCACGAAAAGCGTCGAAACTTGCGGGTCGATACCCGCGGCGATGTATTGTGCGGCGGTGCGCCGGGTGTTCTCACGCAGGGTGAGCGGATCCTGCGCAACGGTGATCGCGTGCAGGTCGACGATGCAGAAGATGGCATCGTGGCTGTTTTGCAACTCCTTCCACTGCAGTAGGGCGCCGATGTAGTTGCCGATGTGAAGGGACTCGGCCGAGGGCTGCATGCCCGAGAACAGGCGTGGTTTGGAACTCATTGTTTCAGTCTTCCAGAGTGTGCCGGGCTTTCAGTCTCCAACGCTTTCCGTCTGTTCGGCGAGACAGCACGGCTCAGACCGCGTAGTCGACGACCACCGCGGAGTGATCCGACCAGCGGGTGTCCCACGCGGTGGCACGATCCACCGCATAGTTCGTGACGGATGCCGCGAGCTCGGGCGACGCGACGTGGTAGTCGAGGCGCCAGCCGGTGTCGGTGTCGAAGGCCTGGCCGCGCTGGGACCACCAGGTGTAGGGCCCGTCGACCTCGCCGGCCCACTGGCGACCGATATCCACCCAGCCGAGTCCACGCCGGGTCTTTCCGTCGACGCAAGCGACGTTTTTGCCGGCCGGTCCGAAGAACTTGTCGAAGTAGGCGCGCTCCTTGAGCAGGAATCCTGCGCTCTTGCGATTGCCGCGCCAGTTCTTGAGATCGATTTCGCGATGGGCCACGTTGAGGTCTCCGACGATCACAGCGAGGGGCGTGTGCGCCGAGAGCTCCGGCAGGCGCTTCGTCATCGCATCGAGGAACTTGTACTTCTCGATCATCTTCTGAGGGGCCTCGGTATCGCCGGAGTGCACATAGGTGCTCACCACGGTGACGATCGAGTCGCCGACTCGATAGTCGGCCTCGAGCCAGCGACCGGCACTGTCGAACTTCTCGTCTCCGAGCGCGACGCGGTGGATCTCCGCGCTGCCGCGACTGGCCAGGGCGACACCGGCCCGACCTTTCGCGGTCGCGGCGTCGTGCAGGATGTTCCACTCCGGCCCGAGCAGGTCTTCGAGGTCTGAGGTGGCCGCCCGCACCTCCTGCAGGGCGAGGATGTCGACATCCCGCGCCGTCAACCACTCGCCCATACCCTTGCGGAACGCTGCCCGCACTCCGTTGACATTGACACTGGCGATACGCAGGGGAGTGCTCATGAAGGGAGCCTAGCGAACACGGGGGACCTCACTTCAGGCGAGCGATCGGCCGCACCCGCGGTCGCGGGTGCCGTCCGGGAGGGAGGGTGCCCTGGCGCCGAGCGGCCGCCGTGGCGGTCTGGCCGTGGTCGGCCATGTCGACAGAGATCCAGGTCGCCGCAATCAGGATCACCTGGCAGACCAGGCCGAACCAGACGAGCAGGCCGAGGATGACCGCGAATGACGCCAGCAGCGGATTCTTGCCCGCGCCTCCCACGAATGTGGCCCCGAGCGCCTTGAGGATGCCGAGAGCAAGACCGCCGAGCAGGGAGCCGGTGAGCAGTCGTTGCCACGGGATCCGCACTGCGAGCAGCGCACGGAACAGCATGGCGAGCACCAGGGTGTCGATCACGAGGGCGATGAGGAGCCCGACGGCATGTCCCACGCCAGCCGCGAAGACGGTCTTGTGCCCCATGCCCACCAGGTCAAAAAGGAGGTTGAGGGCGCTGGTCGAAAAGATGGAGATCACCGCCGAGAGAATCGTGACAGCGGTAAAGGCGGCGACGAGGGCGAGATCCCGCAGCTTGAGAAGCAGGAAGAAAGTCGTGTCGGGCGCGAGGTCGAACACTGCGCGCACCGCCGAACGAGCAGAGCTGAACCAGCTCAGCGCAGTCACCAGCAGGGCCGCCGCGGCGATGACACTGCTCCAGCCGAGCACTCGGGACTTGAACAGCGCGTCGAGGTCGATTGCGCCGGAGCCGCCGGCATTTTTGATGAGCCCGGGGACAGAGGTTGACAGGGTGTTGATCACCGCATTTTTCAGGTCAGGATTCGACTCGATCGACAGCCCGAGTAGGGCGAATCCCACGTACAGTCCGGCGAACACGCTGTAGAGCGCGGTGAGGCTGAGTCCACCGGCGAGGATCGGCCCGTTCTTCGCGGAATATCGCTGGAACACGCGCACCGGCCTGCGCTTCATCGCCCGTGCGACGACCGCCCGAAGTGAGCTGAGCATCCATTCCCTTTCGACCGGATAAGCCTAACCAGCACGCCGGTAGAGTTTTGAGGAACGGCATCGGCTCGAGGAAGAGGAACCCGTGGACTTGAACGGCATCGGCGTGGGGCGCGGAATAGCAGTTGGCCCGATCCTGAGGATGCCGGATCCCCTCCCCGAACCGACGGATACGCCGCGCACCAGGGATTCGGCGGCGGAGCTCGCGACAGTCACTTCTGCCCTGTCGACCGTCGCCGGCGAGCTGCTGGCCCGCGGTGAGAAGGCCGGTGGCGCTGCTCGCGATGTGCTCGAAGCGGCTTCCCTCATGGCGCAGGATCCGACACTCGTCGACGACGTGACCGCGCGCATCGAGTCGGGCAAGACCGGTGAGCGGTCGGTCTTCGAGGCATTCGGCGCCTTCCAGGACATGCTCACCGGCATGGGAGGCCTCATGGCCGAGCGGGCCACCGATCTCGGTGATGTCTCGCAGCGCATCATCGCCTCCCTCCGCGGGGTCACCGTACCCGGCGTGCCCACCTCCGACACACCGTTCATCCTTGTCGCACACGACCTGGCCCCGGCAGATACTGCACTCCTCGATCTCGACAGGGTGCTCGGACTCATCACCCGCGACGGCGGACCCACGAGCCACACAGCCATCCTCGCCAGGTCCAAGTCGATCCCGGCGATCGTGGGCGTGACCGGGGCCCTCGATCTCACCGACGGAACCATCGTCATCGCCGATGCCGCAATCGGCCGTGTGCGCGTCTCGCCGGGCGAGGATGAGGTCGCCGAGGCCCGCAAGCGGATCGCGGATCGTGCCGCCGCGGCATCGGCTCCGATCACGGACGGCATGCTCGCCGACGGCACGAAGGTACCACTGCTCGCCAACCTCGGCTCTCCCAAGGATGCCGCCGCCGCGGTCGCGCTCGGGGCCGAGGGGGTGGGCCTGTTCCGCACCGAATTCCTGTTCCTCGACTCCAGGTCCGCGCCCACCGTTGAGGAACAGCGCGTGCAGTACAGCGAGCTGCTCTCCCACTTCCCCGGCAGGAAGGTCGTCGTGCGTGCGCTCGACGCCGGAGCTGACAAGCCGCTCAGCTTCCTCAACGATGCCCACGAGGAGAATCCCGCACTCGGCCTCCGCGGCCTGCGAGCCCTGCGCGCGAGTGAACCGATCCTGCGCGATCAGCTCACCGCCCTCGTGCTCGCCGAGGCCGAGACGGACGCAGAGCTGTGGGTGATGGCACCGATGGTGTCCGACTCCGAGGAGACCGACTACTTCGTCGGCCTCGGCAAGGAACTCGGACTGAAGATCGTCGGCGTGATGGCCGAGGTTCCATCCCTTGCGGTGCTTGCCGACCAGGTTCTCGAGATCGCCGACTTCGTCAGCGTCGGCACCAACGACCTGACCCAATACACGCTGGCTGCGGATCGGATGCTCGGATCGGTGGCACACTTCCAGGATCCGTGGCATCCCGCCGTTCTGCGCCTGGTCAAACTCATCGGGGATGCGGGAGCAGCCAGCGGCAAGCCGGTGGGAATCTGCGGAGAGGCCGCAGCGGATCCCCAGCTCGCCGTGGTGCTTGTCGGCCTCGGGGCGACGACCCTGAGCATGACCCCGGCGGCGCTGGCCGACGTGCGTGCCGAGCTCGCTACGGTCACGCTCGAACAGGCGCGAGAGAGGGCCGCGGCGGCGCTCGGCGCTCGCACCGCCGCGGGTGCGCGAGCCGCCGCGTCCGCCTGATTCTGGGTGGCCGGGAGTGCCCTGGCGGTTGGATCAGGCCCCCGAGTGGGCGAAGGCAGCTCGAGGTTTCGCGGCGTTGGCGCCACACTCTCCGCGGCGGCGGAGACGGTCCTCCCTCGGCTGGTGTGAAAACCCTGGATGAGGCGCAGTGACATCGGAAAATTGTGGACCGTCGGGCCATCCGGCGTCCATACTGGAGTGACTCGGGAACGTGTTCGATGATGAGATCGAATGCGGTTTCGGGGCCGTAACGGGGGTCGGCAATGAAGAATGGAAAAGCGGAAGTTCGTAGCGCTCCGGACGTGGGGATGTCGGATCAGTCGCTCGTGGCCTCCGCGCGCGCCGGTGACCGCAGTGCCTTCGCGCAACTGTGGCAACGTCATGCCCGATCCGGGCTCCGTGTAGCCCGGCAGTTCACCTCATCTGTCGACGCCGACGACCTCGTGTCGGAGGCCTACGTGCGTATCTACCAGCGAGTTCTCGCTGGAGGCGGTCCCGATGGTGCTTTCCGCCCGTACCTCTACACGACGATTCGTAACCTCGCGAGCCGATGGGGTGGCGACCGCCACGATGTCAACGTGAATGACATGGGCGATTTTGAAGACCCGAGGGCCGCCGAGGATCCCGTCGCCGTCGCCCTCGACCGCACACTCACCGTGCGCGCATTCCGGGCACTGCCCGAGCGCTGGCAGTCAGTGCTCTGGTACACCGAGGTGGAGGGGATGGATCCACACGAGGTCGCCCCGATCCTCGGGCTCACCGCCAACGGCGTCGCCGCGCTCGCATATCGTGCCCGCGAGGGGCTGCGCAAGGCCTGGCTGCAGGCGCATGTCTCGGCAGCCAGCACCTCGGGCGAGTGCCAATGGGCGATCGAGCGCCTCGGCGACTTCGCCCGAAATGGCCTCACCGCCCGGGAACGGACCCGTGTCAGTGACCATCTCGCCACCTGTGCCCGCTGCTCGATCATCAGCGAGGAAGTGGACGAAGTGGGCTCGCGCCTCGCGCTGGTGATGCTTCCGCTGCTGCTCGGCGGGATCGCCGGCGGTGGGCTTCTGGCAGCGCTCAGCGCGCCGACATCCGCGGCCACCGCGGCTCTTGCCCCCGTTCTGCCACCGGCATTCGCGGTGACCGCGGTCGCGGCGCCGATGGTCGCCGCGGGACTCACGGTCAGCTCGATGATGGCGCCGCTCATCGGCGCACTCGCAGTTGCCATCGCCATTTACGGAGGGCTCGCGGTGAGCAACACCGCGCCGGTGAGGGCGGTGGCGGTGTCGACATCGATCGCGCAGTCCCACGGCAGCGGCACGACCTCCGCACCCACGTTGTCCACGTCGGCGGATACCGGCGGGCTGAGGTCCGCCTCGCCGACAGGTGGTCTCGTGCCGGCTCCCGGTGCGACCGGCTCACTGTCTCTCGGTGGCCTCGCCTCACCGGTTACGAGCACCGTCGTCGGTGTCGGTACCGTTGTTGATTCTGTGGTGACAGATCTCACCAAGCCGGTGAACTCGCTCATCCCGGGCGTCCCGATCGGTACGAGCGGTGGTGCCGGAAACATACCGCTCCCGCTCGCAGTCGTAGTCGCGAGCAGCCTCGACCTCGCCGGCACGGGCAGTCCGGGAGCCACGGTCTCGCTGCAGTCGGCTGGCGCCGTCTATGCCACCACCACGGTGACCCCGCAGGGTGCGTGGACTATCCACGTCACCGCACTGTCCACATCCGTGGTCGGACTGCAGCTGAAGCAGACCGCAGCGAGCCTGCTCGGAATCGGGCTGGACGCACCGGTGTCGGTGCTCATCAACAGCCTCGGCGTGCCGCTCCAGCTCGTGAATGGCTGACGGAAAAAAACTTTAACAAACCGCGTCATAGTTTGGCGTGATCGTGCTCTCTCTCATTAAGAAACGATCGGGTTCGTTTCTCTTCCCGTTCAGAGGGTGTGGGAAGGAATGACGGGGGTCATTGGAGTGGCACGACGGGTAAGCGGGCCGCGACGCTGAACAACACAAGAATCGCCGGCAGCCCCACGGGTGGGCTGCCGGCGATTGTGTCTTTCGTGGGGTGTTGCTAGGCCTTCCCACCCAGGATCGCGGCCTTGACCTCCGCGATCGCCTGGGTGACCTGGATGCCACGGGGGCAGGCCTCGGTGCAGTTGAAGGTCGTGCGGCAGCGCCACACGCCCTCCTTATCGTTGAGGATGTCGAGGCGCACCTGTGATCCCTCATCGCGAGAGTCGAAGATGAAGCGGTGGGCGTTCACGATCGCCGCCGGTCCGAAGTACTGGCCGTCGGTCCAGAACACCGGGCAGCTGGAGGTGCAGGCCGCGCAGAGGATGCACTTGGTGGTGTCATCGAAGCGGGCACGCTCGGCCGGGCTCTGCAAGCGCTCCTTCTCGGGCTTCGACGACGCGATGAGGAAGGGCTGCACCGCCTTGAAGCTCTCAAAGAACGGATCCATGTTGACGATCAGGTCCTTTTCGAGCGGGAGTCCCTTGATCGCTTCGATGGAGATCGGCTTCGACAGATCGAGATCCTTCAACAGGGTCTTGCAGGCCAGCCGGTTGCGACCGTTGATGCGCATCGCGTCAGAGCCGCAGACACCGTGTGCGCACGAGCGGCGGAAGGTGAGCGAGCCATCCTGCTCCCACTTGATCTTGTGCAGGGCGTCGAGCACCCGATCGGTGCCGCCCATCACCACGTCGAAGCTTTCCCAGCGCGGCTCGAGGTCCACCTCCGGGTCGAAGCGGCGGATGACCAGCGTTGCCGTAAAGGTCGGAATCTCTTCCGGCACCGCGGGACGGTTCTCAAGGACTGCGTTGCTCATGAGTCAGTTCGCGTCTTTCATTAGTATTTTCTTTCCATCGGTGGGTAGTTGGTGATCACGACCGGCTTCCAGTCGATGTTGATGTGCTCCCCGGCATCCGCGGACTCGGGGTCACCGACCAGGTAGGCCATCGTGTGCACGAGGAAGTTCTTGTCGTCGCGTTCCGGGTAGTCCTCGCGCATGTGACCGCCACGGCTTTCCTTGCGGGAACGGGCCGAATAGACGACCACTTCGGCGAGGTCGAGCAGGAAGCCCAGCTCTACCGCCTCGAGCAGATCGGTGTTGAACCGCTTGCCCTTGTCGCGAAGTGCGATGTTCTTGTAGCGGGCGCGCAGTGACTCGATGAGCTCCGTCACTTCGGCGAGAGTCTCGTCAGTCCGGAAGATTTGGGCGTTGCGGTCCATGGAATCCTGCAGCTCTTTGCGGATGGCCGCGATGTTCTCCGAGCCATCCCCACTGCGCACGGTGTCGAGGAGCGCCCGCACGCCGGCAGTCGGGTTGTCGGGAAGCGGCACGAACTCTGCCGTCTTCACATATTCGACGGCGTGCTGTCCACTGCGCTTCCCGAACACGTTGATGTCGAGGAGCGAGTTGGTGCCGAGCCGGTTGGAGCCGTGCACGCTCACGCAGGCGCACTCTCCGGCGGCATAGAGGCCCGGCACGACCTCGGTATTGCTGCGCAGAACTTCGGCCTTCACATTGGTGGGGATGCCGCCCATAGCGTAGTGCGCGGTCGGAAGCACCGGCACAGGCTCCGTGTAGGGCTCGACGCCCAGGTAGGTGCGGGCGAACTCGGTGATGTCCGGCAGCTTCTCGTCAATGACGGCCGGTTCGAGGTGGGTGATGTCGAGGTAGAGATAGTCCTTGTTCGGACCGGCCCCGCGGCCCTCGCGGATCTCCGTCGCCATCGACCTGGACACGATGTCGCGCGGGGCCAGATCCTTCAGGGTCGGGGTGTACCGCTCCATGAAACGCTCGCCCGTGGCGTTGCGCAGGATCGCGCCCTCACCTCGGGCCGCTTCGGAGAGCAGGATTCCCAGGCCGGCGAGGCCGGTGGGGTGGAACTGGTAGAACTCCATGTCCTCCAGTGGCAGGCCCTTACGCCAGATGATTCCGACGCCGTCACCGGTGAGGGTGTGGGCATTCGAGGTGGTCTTGTAGATCTTGCCGAATCCACCCGTGGCGAAGATGATCGCCTTGCCCTGGAACACGTGCAGATCACCCGTGGCGAGTTCGTAGGCGACGACGCCAGAGGGCTGCTCCTGGGTCTTACCGAAGGCATCCGTCACCTCGGTCATGACCAGGTCGAGCACGTAGAACTCGTTGAAGAAGTTGATGCCGAGTTTGACGCAGTTCTGGAACAGCGTCTGCAGGATCATGTGGCCGGTGCGGTCTGCCGCGTAGCAGGATCGACGAACCGGCGCTTTGCCGTGCTCACGGGTGTGGCCGCCAAAGCGGCGCTGGTCGATCTTGCCTTCGGGGGTGCGATTGAACGGCAGTCCCATGTTCTCGAGGTCAAGCACCGCGTCGATGGCTTCCTTCGCGAGAATCTCTGCCGCATCCTGGTCCACGAGGTAGTCGCCACCCTTGACGGTGTCGTAGGTGTGCCACTCCCAGTTGTCTTCCTCGACGTTGGCAAGAGCCGCCGCCATTCCGCCCTGCGCGGCCCCCGTGTGGGAGCGCGTGGGATAGAGCTTGGAGATCACCGCGGTGTTCGCGTGCGGTCCGGCTTCGATGGCCGCCCGCATTCCAGCGCCGCCGGCGCCCACGATCACGATGTCGAACTGGTGGTGGTGCACGCCGTCAATGATCGTCGAGGTGCTCGGTGCATCTGTGCCCATGATCGGTGCCGCCCTAGCTTGCTTTGCAGAACGACGGGAGCAGGTCGGCTGGCGAGCCCACAGGACATGGATCGAAGGTGTAAATCACAAGGGTTCCCAGCAGGATCAAAAGAGCGGCAGACGCGAGGAGAGCGCCTGTGAATATGCGGCGGACGAGAGGGTTGGAGGCGTAGTCGTTCACGATTGTTCGCATGCCGTTGGCGCCGTGGATGAGGGCCAGCCAGAGCAGCATGGTGTCCCAGATCTGCCAGAACGGCTGCGACAGCTTTCCCCCGACGAAGCCGAAGTCGATGGCCTTGACGCCCTCCCCGGCGACCAGGTTGACGAAGAGATGTCCGAAGATGAGCACGACCAGCACGACGCCGCTCGCCCGCATGTAGATCCAGCCCCACTTCTCCAGGTTCACGCGCGAGTGCGGCCGGGTGCGCGGCGAACGCGGAGTTTCGATGGTCGCAGTCATGATCACGCCCCTCCGAAGATGTGCATGAGCTGGCGTGGCAGGAAGCCCGCCATCAGCACTGCCCACAGGCCGACGACTATCCAGAACATGAGGCGCTGGTGCTTGGTACCGACGCTCCAGAAGTCGATGAGGATGATGCGCAGGCCGTTGAGCGCGTGGAAACCGATCGCGGCGACCAGGCCCGCTTCCCCCAGCCCCATGATGGGCGTCTTGTACTGGTCGATGACCGCGTTATATGCCTGCGGGCTGAGCCGCACGAGCGAGGTGTCGAGGATGTGCACGAGCAGGAAGAAGAAGATCGCGACACCGGTGATGCGATGAAGCACCCACGACCACATGCCTTCCCTCCCGCGGTACAGCGTTCCTCGCGGCATCCGGGGTGCTGAGATCCTGGGTGTCGGAAATTTCTTGTCTGGCATGGGTGCAGCCAGGGCTCCCGCCGACTTCTCTGGCACGAGCAACCCTCCTTGGCATCGGTCAGCTCCGGGGAAGGAGCTGTGAATGTTCACACTAGAACTCGTTTGAGTCTATTCCCGACGACCACAGGCACTCTGCCACGCGGTCTTCCGGGCGCCGGCTATCGAGACATTTCCCAGCTTGCGCCTGACGGATAGCTCCTCGTGCCCCTGCGGATAGTCTGGGCGGCATGGTCACACCATCGGAACCGCTCGACCGTTTCTACAGCGTCATCCCCGCCGGAGGGATCGGGTCCCGACTCTGGCCGCTCTCCCGAGCCGACGCCCCGAAGTTCCTGCACGATCTCACCGGGTCTGGAAGCACGCTGCTGCGCGCAACCTGGGATCGTCTCGCACCGATCTCGGGGCCTCACCGCATCATGGTCGTCACCGGTCGCGCCCACCGCGCGGCCGTAGAGGCGCAGCTGCCCGATCTCATCGACGCGAACGTGGTGCTGGAGAGCGAGCCGAAGGATTCCTCAGCGGCAATCGGTCTGGCCGCGGCCATTCTCGTGAGGCGCGAACCGGATGTCATCATCGGCTCGTTCGCGGCCGACCATGTGATTTCCGACCAGAGGGGATTCCGTCGGGCAGTCATCGAAGCGGTGGCGGTCGCAGAGACCGGTTACATCGCGACAATCGGCATCACGCCGACGGATGCGGCCATCGGATTCGGTTACATCCACTGCGGCCCGGCCCTCGACATCCCGGATGCCCCGCGTGCCGTGAGTGTTGACAGTTTCGTGGAGAAGCCGGACCTGGCCACCGCCCAGTCCTACGTCGCCGACGGCAACTACCTGTGGAACGGGGGCATGTTCATCTCGCGCGCGGACGTGTTGCTTCGCCAGCTCGGCGCGTCCGAGCCCGAACTGCTCGCGGGACTCGAGGAACTGGCTGAGGCCTGGGACACCCCACGTCGCGGAGCCGTGGTCGACAGGGTCTGGCCTGAGCTCAAGAAGATCGCCATCGACTACACCGTCGCGGAGCCGGCTGCCGCGGCGGGCCGTCTCGTCGTGATCCCCGGCGAGTTCGACTGGGATGACATCGGCGACTTCGCGGCGATCGCCAAACTCCATTCGGGAGGCCGCAAGTCCGACCTGGCCATCCTGGGAGAGAACGCCCGCGTGCTCGCGGATGCCTCGAGCGGTGTGGTCATCAGCCAGACCGGCCGCCTCATCTCGCTCATCGGGGTCACCGACATCGTTGTGGTCGATACTCCGGACGCTTTGCTGGTCACGACGAGCGCCAACGCGCAGCGGGTGAAGTCCGTCGTGGACGCCCTCAAGCTATCGGGGCGCAGCGACGTTCTGTAGGTGATCATTTCTGCAACATTTCCTGACCATCGCATCTTGATAACCATTGGGTCACTGGCGCCACGGATGGATCATCCGCTGCCGTAACATTCGGTAACCTGACACCACCATGGCCATGGCAACCGATGCCGTGGCTGCACCTTCTTGGAGGACATCTTGAGAATCACCCCCCGTAAGGCCGCTCTCAGCGGTCTTGCATTGGTCGGCGTAGTTTCCCTGCTCGCCGGCTGCGCAGCAGCACCGAAAGCCGAAAGCACCACCGCGGCGAAGACCAAATTCCTTCCGTGCATGGTCTCGGACAGCGGTGGATTCGACGACAAGTCCTTCAACCAGCTGGGGCTTGAGGGGCTGCAGGCCGCCGCCAAGTCGATCGGCGCCTCATACAAGAAGGCCGAGTCGAACGCCGACACCGATTACGCCCCCAACATCGACAGCATGGTCGCCGCAAACTGCAACCTGATCATCACCGTCGGTTTCAACCTCGCCGCCGCCTCCCTGGCCGCCGCGAAAGCCCACCCGGACATCCAGTTCGCCATCATCGATGACGGGGCCGATGCCAACTTCGACGGCAAGGTCGACGAGCCGAACATCAAGCCGATCCTCTTCGACACCGCGCAGGCCGCGTTCCTCGCGGGTTACGCGTCGGCGAGCTACAGCAAGTCGGGCACCGTCGGAACTTTCGGTGGCATGCAGTTCCCGACCGTCACGATCTTCATGGACGGCTTCGCCGACGGCGTCGCACAGTTCAACAAGGACAAGAGCAAGAGCGTCAAGGTCGTCGGCTGGGATGTCACGAGCCAGAAGGGGTCGTTCACCGGTGGATTCGCAGCGAACGACACCGCGAAGAGCACCGCGCAGAACCTGATCGACCAGGGTGCGGACGTCATCTTCCCGGTCGGCGGTCCGATCTTCCAGAGCGCGGGAGCAGCAATCACCGACTCCAAGAAGGACATCGCGCTCCTCGGAGCCGACGCAGACGTGTTCAACACGTTCCCGCTGTACGACAAGCTCTACCTGACCTCGGTGCTCAAGGGCATCGACCCGGCCACCCAGGCCGTAGTCAAGGCGAGTGTCAAGCAGGCGAAGGGCACCTTCGACAACGTGGCCTACGTCGGCAACCTGAAGAACGACGGAGTGGGCGTCGCGCCGTTCCACGCCTTCAAGTCCAAGGTCGACTCCGGCCTACAGGGCGAGCTCGACAAGCTCAAGGCCGACATCATCAGCGGCAAGCTCACGGTCAAGTCCTACCTCTCCGGTAGCTGACGACACCGACAGACAGTGTGCGGGGAGGCCAGCGATGCTGGTCTCCCCGCCCTTCTTAACTATCGGTCGACCTGATTGACTGGTGACATCAAGCCCGCGCAACGTTGCCGGAAAGATTGGGACGCATGAAGCTCGAACTCCGTGGGATCACCAAGCGATTTGGTGCCCTTGTGGCCAACGATCACATCGACCTCGTCGTCGAACCGGGCGAGATCCACTGTCTTCTCGGTGAGAACGGTGCCGGCAAGTCGACCCTGATGAACGTGCTTTACGGTCTCTACCAGGCAGAGGAGGGCGAGATCCTTCTCGACGACGTCGTGCAGCACTTCGCGGGTCCCGGGGACGCGATGGCCGCAGGCATCGGCATGGTGCACCAGCACTTCATGCTCATCCCCGTATTCACCGTGGCAGAGAACGTCATGCTCGGACATGAGAAGACCACGTTCGGCGGCAGGCTCAACCTTGCTGCGGCTCGAGAACAGGTGCGCGATATCTCGAACCGGTTCGGCTTCGACATCGATCCGGATGCCCTGGTCGAGGACCTGCCCGTCGGGGTGCAACAGCGGGTGGAGATCATCAAGGCCCTCTCCCACGACGCGAAGGTCCTCGTCTTCGACGAGCCGACCGCCGTGCTCACCCCGCAGGAGACCGACGAGCTCATGACGATCATGCGGCAGCTCAGGGCAGCGGGTACCTCCATCGTCTTCATCACGCACAAACTGCGCGAGGTGCGCGAGGTCGCTGACCGCATCACCGTGATCCGCCTGGGAAAGCTGGTGGGCGAAGCATCCCCCACGGCCACCAACACCGAACTCGCCTCCCTGATGGTCGGTCGCCCGGTCGAGCTCACCGTGCACAAGGGACCGGAGAAGCCCGGTGACCCGGCTCTCGTTATCAGCCATCTCTCGGTGATCGATCGCCGCGGACAGCTGGTGGTCAACGACGTGAGTTTCGAGGTCAAGTCGGGGGAGATCCTCGCGATCGCCGGCGTGCAGGGAAACGGTCAGACCGAGCTCACCGAGGCGATCATGGGACTCCAGCCGCGCGTCACCGGATCCATCGTGCTCGACGGCACCGAGTTGCGCCGCGAGTCGACTCGCAAAGTGCTCGACTCAGGGGTCGGCTTCGTGCCGGAGGACCGGGGGGAAGACGGGCTCATCGCCGAGTTCACCATTGCTGAGAATCTGATGCTCGACCGCTCCGACGGTGCCCCCTTCGTGAAGGGCGGCACCCTACAACTCGGCAGCCTGGCGGAGTTCGCCGAAGAGAAGATCGTGGAGTTCGACATCCGTGCGCAGGGGATCGGAACCCACGCCGGAAAGCTGTCGGGTGGCAACCAGCAGAAGGTCGTGCTCGCCCGTGAGCTCAGTCGCGACCTCCGGCTCTTCGTCGCGGCGCAGCCGACGCGAGGCTTGGATGTCGGGTCGATCGAGTTCGTCCACGGCCGGATCGTGGCCACCAGGGACGCCGGCACTCCCGTGATAGTCGTCTCCACCGAGCTCGACGAGGTGGTCGCGCTCGCCGACCGGATCGCCGTGATGTACCGCGGCAGCATCGTCGGAATCGTGCCAGGCACGACCCCGCGCGACGTGCTCGGGCTCATGATGGCTGGCGAGCTGCCCGAGTCGGCGGAGGTCGCGGCATGACCGACTCGCACCTGTCCCCTCCGGTCGGAGCGCAGCCCGAGACGCCCCCGACCTCTCGGTTCTCCGGAGTCCTGCGCGAGATCACGACCGGAAACGCCGTCATCTCGGTGCTGGCCGTCGTGCTCGCGCTCGTGGTCGGCGGCATCCTCATCGCCCTCACGGATCCGGGCGTCAAGGCGGCGTCCGGCTATTTCTTCTCTCGCCCCGCTGACACCCTCCAGGCGATCTGGACCTCGGTTTCCGGCGCGTATGTCGCCCTATTCCAGGGATCGATCTACAACTTCGGCCGCCCGGACTTCGCCACCGGCATCAAACCATTCACCGAGACCCTGTCGTTCGCGACACCGCTCATCGCGGCCGGCCTGGGTGTGGCGCTCGCATTCCGGGTCGGACTCTTCAACATCGGCGGCCGTGGACAGATGCTCATCGCCGCTGCGGCTGCGGGCTGGGTCGGATACTCCTTCGATATCCCCTTCCCGCTGCACCTCATCGTCGCCCTGCTCGCGGGAATTGCGGGCGGTGCGCTCTGGGGCGGCATCGTCGGCTTGCTGAAAGCACGCACCGGGGCACACGAAGTGATCGTCACGATCATGCTCAACTACGTGGCGTACTACCTCATCGCCTACCTGTTGCGAACGCCGGGCCTGCTCCAGGCGAAGGGGTCGAGCAATCCGAAGTCGCCGGCCATGAAGACATCCGCGATCTTCCCGGATCTGTTCGGGCCGAACTACAACATCACCATCGGGTTCCTGCTCGTGATCGTCGCCACGGTGTTCGTCTGGTACCTGCTCAACCGTTCGAGCCTCGGCTTCAAGTTCCGGGCGATCGGCGAGAACCCCCACGCCGCGCGCGTCGCAGGGATCGACGTCAAGAACATGTACGTCTATGCGATGCTCCTCTCCGGGGGCCTCATCGGGCTCGCGGGAGCGAACCAGGTGCAGGCATCCATCACCACCGGCTTCGGCTCGGGAATCGATGCGGGCATCGGTTTCGACGCCATCACCGTAGCCCTCCTCGGTCGCTCGAAGCCGTGGGGCGTCTTCGTGGCGGGCATCCTGTTCGGCGCATTCAAGGCCGGTGGATTCACGATGCAGGCCTCGCAGGGGGTCCCGATCGAGATCGTCCTCGTCGTGCAGTCCCTCATCGTCCTGTTCATCGCGGCTCCGCCCCTCGTACGAGCGGTCTTCCGCCTTCCGGCGCCGTCCACCGTCCCCCGAACCAGACCATCGAAAATCTCCGGCAGAAAGGCGGTGGTGACCAAGTGACCACCGTGACAGGGAACCAGTCCGTTCCGAGCAGTGCACCCATCGTGCTCGAGACGGCGGCGGTGAAGAACTGGAAGGCACCGGTAGCCCTCGGCTTCTTCGCGATTCTCGCGCTCCTACTCTTCGGGATATTCGGCCGCTCCGGCACCAGCACCTTCCGGCTGTCCACCGATACCGACTTCTTCCAGATACCGGTCATCCCGGTCGATGCCCGTCCCGCTTCGCTCGTGACCTCGGTGGTGTTGGTGCTCATCGCGGCCTGGGTGACCACGCTCGTCCGGCGTGCTCGGCGGGTGCCGCTCTGGGTCATCGCGGTCTTCGCGGTGCTGTTCCTCTTCACCTTCCTGGTGTGGGCATCCGCGGGACTCCGGTCGATTCCGGTGGCCGGCCTGCTGGTCGGAGCGGTCGGGCTCAGCGTGCCGCTCATCTTCGGAGCGCTCGGAGGGGTGATCTCCGAGCGGGTCGGTGTCGTCAACGTGGCCATCGAGGGCCAGTTGCTGGCCGGGGCCTTCGTTTCGGCACTCGTCGCGTCCGCGACCCGCGTCCCGCTGCTCGGCCTGCTCGCGGCAATGGTCGCAGGCATGCTCGTGTCGTTCGTGCTCGCGGCGTTCTCGATCAAGTACTTCGTCGACCAGGTGATCGTTGGTGTCGTGCTCAACGTGCTCGTCATCGGGCTCACGAGCTTCCTCTACTCCACCCTGCTGAGTCCGAACCAGGCGACTCTCAACTCTCCGGAGAGATTCCAGCGGATCAACATCCCGGTGCTCAGCGAGATCCCGATCATCGGTCCCACCCTGTTTCGGCAGACCGTCATCGTCTACATCATGTATGTCGCCGTGGTCGTCATCTGGTACAGCCTGTTCCACACCAAGTGGGGACTGCGACTCCGCTCCTCGGGAGAGCACCCGCAGGCGGCGGACACGGTCGGAATCAATGTCAACCGCACCCGATTCTGGAATGTCTCGCTCGCCGGCGCTATCGCGGGATTCGGTGGCGCGTACTTCACCCTCGGGTCGGTGGGCGGGTTCTCCAAGGAGATGACGGCCGGCGCGGGATTCATCGCTCTCGCGGCGGTGATCTTCGGGCGATGGGATCCGATCCGGGCGACCCTTGCCGCCCTGCTGTTCGGGTTCGCGACCAACCTGCAGAGCGTGCTGTCGACGATCGGATCCCCTGTGCCCAGCGAATTCATGCTCATGCTCCCCTATGTGATCACCATCTTCGCCGTCGCCGGCCTGGTCGGCTCGGTGCGGGGTCCGGCGGCATCGGGCAAACCCTACGTGAAAGGCTGACGATGTCGGAGATCGACTGGGATGCCCTCCGGCTGGTCGCGTATGAGGCGAACAGTCACGCCTACGTGCCCTACTCACAGTTTCCGGTGGGGGTTGCCGCGATCGTCGACGACGGTCGGATCATCTCCGGAGCTAACGTGGAGAACGCCTCCTACGGCCTCACGCTCTGTGCCGAATGTGCCCTGGTGTCATCGCTCCACATGACCGGGGGTGGGCACCTCGTGGCGTTCACCTGCGTCGACGGCCATGGCAACATCCTCATGCCCTGTGGCCGCTGCCGACAGTTGCTCTACGAACATTCCGCTCCCGGCATGCTTCTCGAGACGGTCTCGGGCGTGAAGACAATCGACGAAGTGATCCCGGATGCTTTTGGCCCGCGCCAGCTCGCCGAGTACCGCCAAGCCGACTGAAGTCGCAACCCCCTTCCCCCACGATCGGACTCCCACCATGGCCATCGAAGCCTTCGACGTCGTCGACCTCATCCACTCCAAGCGCGACCGTGGAGCGCTCTCGGCCGAGCAGATCCGCTGGCTTATCGACGCGTACACCCGCGGTTATGTCGCGGATGAACAAATGGCGGCCATGGCCATGGCGATCTTTCTCAACGGCATGGAGCGTCGTGAGATCCGCGACCTCACGCTCGCGATGATCGCGTCGGGAGAGACGATGGACTTCTCCGGGCTCTCCAGGAAGACGACGGACAAGCACTCGACCGGTGGGGTGGGCGACAAGATCACCCTTCCGCTCGCACCGCTTGTCGCGTGCTTCGGAGTTGCCGTGCCCCAACTCTCCGGGCGCGGCCTCGGTCACACCGGCGGCACGCTGGACAAGCTCGAGTCGATCCCCGGCTGGCAGGCCAACATTTCCGGAGAGCGGATGCGGGAGATCCTCGACGACGTCGGTGCGGTGGTCTGCGCGGCCGGATCCGGGCTCGCGCCCGCAGACGGAAAGCTCTATGCCCTGCGCGATATCACCGGCACGGTCGAGTCGATTCCCCTCATCGCGTCGTCGATCATGTCCAAGAAGATCGCTGAGGGCACGTCCGCGCTCGTGCTCGATGTGAAGTTTGGCTCCGGGGCCTTCCTCACGGACATCGCCCAGTCGCGGGAACTCGCCCAGACGATGGTTGCGCTCGGTGAGGATGCCGGGGTGGCGACATCCGCTCTCCTCACCAACATGAACGTGCCCCTTGGCCTCGCCATCGGCAACGCCAACGAGGTGCGGGAGTCGGTGGAGGTGCTCGGGGGCGGCGGCCCCTCCGATGTCGTCGCCCTCACCGTCGCACTTGCGCGCGAGATGCTGCGGCACGCCGGCCAGCCCGACGTCGACGTCGAATCGGCCCTCGCCGACGGGCGCGCCATGGACAGCTGGAACCGCATGATCCGCGCGCAGGGTGGGGACCCATCCGCAGCACTGCCGGTGGCGCGAGAAACCCACGTGGTCACCGCTCCCCGCGACGGTGTGCTCGTGGAGCAGCAGGCCCTACCGTTCGGAATCGCGGCCTGGCGGCTCGGAGCGGGGCGTGCGCGCAAGCAGGATCCGGTGCAGCACGCGGCGGGGATCGACCTGCATGCGAAGCCGGGCGACCGGGTCACGGCGGGCCAGCCCCTGTTCACCCTCAGCGCCGACGAGCCGGAACGTTTCGCCCGGGCGCTCGAGGCGCTCGAGGGCGCGTACCGTGTGGGAGAAGCGGGCGAAGAGATCCTCACGGGCGGCCCGCTCATCGCCGAACGAATTGGAGCCTGATGTCACGCCATAACGACCGACTGGACTGGATGTTCCGCAGCCGCGCGACCGGCAAGATCACGATCGGCCAGACCGCCAATCTCGAGCAGAAGATCTTCTCGGGGGCGACGCTGGTTGGCGTGCTGCTGCCGGCGTCGAAGCTGCGCACCGGTGTTGGTGTCGTGGCGGTGCTCGCCCTCGTTGTCTGGGCTATCGACGAGATGGCCCGCGGGGTCAACCCGTTCCGACGCATCCTGGGTGGCGTGGCACTCGGGGGGCTCACGTGGCTCGCGTTCCGACGTCCTCGCCCCTGATTCGCTAACCACCTTCCGTTTTTCCCACCACCCACCCGTCGGCGCACGGTGGTGGTCGTAAAAAGGGGAGATGGTGGGGAGCGGGACGGGCTATTGCGCGGGATCGCCGATGCGCACCAGGGCGTCCACGATCAGCGCCCAGAACTTTGCATGATCGAGGTTCGTGGCCGCATGCGTGGTGCAGTCGTCCGGCGGCGCGGAGCGGAAGTCGGCAACGGTCATGCCCAGCGTCAGTGAGCCGGTGAGCTCGATGTCCAGGGGCACACGCACCACCGTCATCACGCTCGGGTCGATCACGAGCGCGACGGCGCAGGGATCGTGGACAGGCGGATGCTCGAAGCCCTGGGCATCCCGATAGGTCTGGCCGAAGAAGTCGAGGAGGTCGACGACGAACCGTGCAGGCGCGGTGTCGACGGCGGCGATGGCGGCGATGACATCCGGTGTCGCGAGGGCCTGGTGCGTGACATCCAGTCCCACCATCGTGAGCTTCCAGCTCTCGTTGAAGACGATGTGGGCCGCCTCTGGATCGATCACGATGTTGAACTCGGCGGCAGCGCTCCAGTTGCCGACGTGGTAGCCACCGCCCATCAGCACGACCTCCTTGACGAGCGAGGCGATGCGCGGTTCCTTGCGAACGGCGATGGCGATGTTGGTGAGCGCACCGGTCGGCACGAGGGTGATCGTCTGGGGGGCAGCGGCCAGGATCGTGTCGATGATGAGATCGACGGCGTGCCGCGGATCGGGCTCGAACGAGGGTGTCGGCAGCACCGGACCGTCGAGGCCCGATTCGCCGTGGATCGAATCCGCCACCTCGGCGGCTCGCACCAGTGGCCGGTGAGCGCCGGCGGCGAAGGGGATGCCCGTGATTCCAGCGATGCGTGCGACCGCCAGCGCATTGCGTGTCACCTTTTCTATCGTCTGGTTGCCGTGCACCGTCGTCACCGCGACCAGCTCGATCTCGGGATTGCCGTGGGCGAGGATCAGCGCGATCGCGTCATCGTGCCCCGGGTCGCAATCAAGAATGATCTTCTTCGCCATTGGGTCAGGTTAGCGGCCGGTGGCACCCGCTAGATTTGGCGCATGACCCCCTCAGACTTCTTCATGCCCGGTGGAGGCGCCAACATCACCGCGCTTCCCAAGGTCTCGCTGCACGACCACCTCGACGGCGGACTGCGCCCGCAGACCATCATCGACCTCGCTGACGAGATCGGGTTCGAGCTTCCCCGGACGAATGGAGCAGAGACGGATGCCGCGGCCCTGGGCGACTGGTTCGCCGAGAAGTCGGACTCCGGATCCCTCGTCGAGTACCTCAAGACCTTCGACGTCACCACCGCCGTCATGCAGACGACCGAGGGACTCACTCGCGTGGCCCGCGAATTCGTCGAGGACCTCGATGCCGATGGCGTGATCTACGGGGAGATCCGCTGGGCTCCCGAACAGCATCTGGCGCGCGGTCTCTCCCTCGATGGGGCCGTCGAGGCAGTGCAGGAGGGCATCGAGGAGGGCATCGACGCCGTGGCGCAGTCAGGCCGCAGCATCCGGATCGGGCAGCTGGTCACGGCAATGCGCCACGCCGATCGCGGGCTCGAGATCGCCGAACTCGCAGTGCGGCACCGCAATAACGGCGTGGTCGGCTTCGATATCGCGGGAGCGGAGGCGGGGTTCCCCGCCGGCAACCACCGCGATGCCTTCGACTACCTCGCCGCTCACTACTTCCCCACGACGGTGCACGCAGGGGAGGCCGATGGCCTCGAGAGCATCCGTGGGGCGCTCTTCGACGGCCGCGCGCTGCGCCTCGGTCACGGGGTGCGCCTCGCCGAGGACATCACGGTTGACCGCTCCGACGACGAGAACACCTACGTGGAGCTCGGCCGCCTGTCGCAGTGGGTCAAGGACCGGGAGATCGCGCTCGAGTTGAGCCCCTCGTCGAACCTCCAGACCGGTGCGATCGCACAGTGGGGTGACGAACTCATCGATCACCCCTTCGACCTGCTGTACCAGCTCGGCTTCCGCGTGACGGTCAACACCGACAACCGCCTGATGAGCCGCACCTCCCTGAGCCGCGAGCTCGCCATGCTTGCCGAGGCCTTCGACTACGACCTCACCGATCTCGAGGTCTTCCAACTGAACGCCGCCGGATCGAGCTTCCTCCCCTTCGAGGAGCGTGAGGAGCTGGCCGGCCGGATCAGCGCCGGGTTCGAGCGGGCCCGATGAGGCCACCCATCATCGCCGAATCGGCGATCATCGTCGGCGCCGAGGCGGAAGATTGGCGTGCCGCCGTTCGACTGGCGGGGCGCGCGCTCACCCTGTCCGGCGCGGCCCGGCCGGGCTACGCCGATGAGATGATCCGCATGATCGACGAACACGGCCCCTACGTGGTGATCGCGCCGGGCCTCGCACTCGCGCACGCGCGCCCGGGTCCGGACGTGCTGGCCGACGGCCTCGCCGTGGTGACCCTCGCGACGCCGGTGTCATTCGGGCATCCACACAACGACCCGGTGAGTGTGGTGCTGGGGCTCGCGATCAAGTCGGCGGACACGCATATCGAGACGGTCGCTGAGCTCGCGAACGTGTTCAACGACTCGAGTGCGATCGCACGCCTCGCAGCTGCCGTGTCCGTGGCCGAAGTGCTGGAGATCATGGGGAGTTCAACGTGAAGATCGTTGCCATCTGCGGGGCCGGAATCGGCAGCTCGGGCATCCTCAAGATCAACGCGGAGCGCGTGCTCAAGCGACTGGGCCTCGAAGCGGATGTCACCGCCGCACACCTCTCGAGCCTCAGCTCGGACGTGGCGGACGCGCAGGTCGTGCTCACCTCTGCCGAGTTCGTCGACGCGATCGGCCCGACCAACGCCGACGTGATCGTGATTGAGAACTACTTCGACACCGGAGAACTCGCCCTCAAGCTCGAAGCTGCCCTCAGCTGAATTTTTTATACAAAAACTAAGTTTGCTGGCGTGACCTGGGGGTCGATATCGACCGGGTGAAGGAGTAGTCATGACCAGTGCGCTTGTCGAACGGGGCCGCCAGCGGCTCGAATGGATCCGGTCGCGGATGAGCCTCCTTGCGGCGGCCCGCGAGGAGTTCGCTGCCAGCCGGCCCTTTGCCGGGCGTCGAATCGGCGTCGCCATCCACCTCGATCCCAAGACGGCAGTCTTGCTCGAAGTTCTCGCCGCGGGCGGTGCCGAGATCGTGGCCACTGGCAACCACGGGTCAACGCAGGACGACATGGTCGCGGTGCTGCGCGAGCAGGGCCTTGTCGTGTTCGGCCGCCGTGACGACAGCATCGAGCAACATCGAGCGAATGTGTCGAACGTGCTCGATGCGGGGCCGGACATGATTCTCGACAATGGCGCTGACCTCATCGCCGGAGCAGTTGAGCGGGGCATCGCGGGGTCCATCATCGGCGCGACCGAGGAGACGACGTCCGGCGCCGACCGGCTCCGCGGAGAACTGGTCGACCGCATCCCCTTCCCGGTGATTGTCATCAACGACAGCCCGCTCAAGGCCATTGGCGAGAATCGTCATGCGGTGGGGCAATCGGTGGTCGAGAGCCTGATGCGAATCACGGGCCTGATGGTGCCCGGTCGCCGGTTTGTGGTCGTGGGCTACGGCTGGTGCGGTCGTGGGATCGCACAGTATCTTCGTGCGCTCGGGGGACGGGTCGCGATTGTGGAGATCGACGATCTCACGGCATTCGAGGCTGCGCTCGATGGCTACCGGGTGGCGCCGATCGGCGAGCTTGCGGGATGGGCGCAGACCATCATCACGGCGACCGGCCGACCGGGCGTGCTCGGGGCACCCGAGTTCTCGCTGCTCGAATCCGGAACCGTGCTCGCAAACAGCGGGCATTTCGACTGGGAGGTCGACGTGCCGGCGCTCACGGCATCCGCCATTCGCGTCGTGCCTGTGGATGACGCGATCGAGCGGGTGGAATTCGCCGATGGACGACACGTGGTGCTTCTCGCCGGTGGCCGCATGGTCAATCTGGCTGGCCGGGAACCGCGAGGGAATTCGCTCGAGTCGATGGATCTCGGGTTCCTCCTCCAAGCGCTGTCTCTCGAACGGATCGCCCGATCGGCCGGCGAGCTCCCTGCTGGCGCCCAGCCGGTGCCCGATGACCTCAACCGCCTGATAGCGAGACGCATGGTCACGGCGATGGCAGCATCCCGATGAGCGCGGCAAGTTCGCCAGGACCGGATTTCTCGGTAAGGGCGCTCGACTGGGCGCTCGACATCCTCGAACTCCTCGCCGGGTGATCCGGTGGACTCGGCCAGGCCGCGATCGCCGACGGGGTCGGTCGTTCGGTCAGCCAGGTCTTCCGGGTGCTGCAGACATTCGAAGCGTGCTGCCATCGATGCGGTCGTTCGTGGACCAGGTGCAGCAGTCCTGTAACCTCGGCGTACTGGCGGCAGGTCGGGTTCTCGTGCGCGCGCAGGTTGAGAGCCCGGCGAATTTCGGGTTCCGACCTTCGGGCGCGCGCAGAAGGCCGTCGCCGCACTCACCGTTCCCTGTGTCGCCGCGAGCTTCAGCGCGGCACGAACGCAGGCGGCTCGAG
>Ga0209100_1000358_pt1 | contig 41517 bp, 41 predicted proteins | sample lystaG_FD_185480 | JGI IMG/M metagenome (GOLD analysis project Ga0209100, IMG submission 185480) | Glacier valley bacterial and archeal communities from Borup Fiord, Nunavut, Canada, to study Microbial Dark Matter (Phase II) -... | ecosystem: Environmental > Aquatic > Freshwater > Ice > Glacier ... | reverse complement strand
TGAAAAGAATTTAAAACACTAAATTAATGCTTGCATCCACAGTATATGGTTATGAAGACCAATTGTCAAAAATTATTCACGATATAGCTGAGAGAAGCTTTAAGGTTTTAAATTCTTTTCATGGCTCGATTAAAGTAAACCCAAGGCATTCTAATTTAGATAATTGTATACAAGCTGTTGATGAAACCAATTGGTTCATGGGTATCGTCAGGCCTTATTACGGTACCGGAAATATCAATGAAAAGAACATCACTTTCGAAGAGATGAAAACAGCTATTAAATTGAATAAGCCAAGATGGTTTTATATTCACAGAGATGTGATTTTTGCAGAAAAAATAGTTGATGAAATTCAAGTGAACAATATTGAGGAAAGTGAAACAAAAATTCCAAACGAACTATTGCCGAATCATTATATTGACAATGAAGCTATTAACCTTTATGATTTTGTAATAAAAGAGAAAGAGAAAAATTTGGAATTGCGAAACGGCAATTGGGCACAGGAGTTTTTTTATTTTACAGAAGCTCTAATATATATACGTTCACAATTTTTAGATTTTAAGTTTATTGAAAACCTTTTAAAGAATAACAACAATGGAAGATAATATCATTGTAACCAATCTTTTAAAACAGTCAGAAAGTGAAAGACTGGAATTTAAGGCGGTATTGGATAAAAGTAACATTGCCAAAGTTATTACTTCCTTTATCAATACGCAAGGAGGCGATTTACTTATAGGCATTAATGATGATAAAACCGTTTCTGATATTAATCTTACAGAACAAGACAGAAAAAATTTAGAAACATTTTTAATCAATGAAATAAAACCTATAGCACCTATTTACAGCAGGATAGAAACCTACGAAAAAAAGAATATCATTCTGATTTCGGTTTGGGAAGGAGCAAATAAACCCTACTATTTCAATAATATTATCTACACAAGACGAGGAGCCCAAACAATTGGGAGTAAAGGTGTGAGTATCGATAATCTGCTGGAGGAAAGAAAAACTTCGGAGCAAAGATGGGAAAGACAAGCAGTTTTGGGTGCTTCATTAAATGATTTGGATTTAGCTGAAGTAAATAAATCAATAGATGCATACAAAAATTACGCTACTAATACCACAATCATTGATTCGGAAAGTTTTTTAATTAACAGAGGATTAATTGTCAATGGCAATATAACCAATGCCTGTATGGTTTTATTTGGGAAAAATCCAATCAGGTTTATTCCTCAATCGCAAATTAAGTTAGTTGTTCACCCCGGAAGTATTTCAGGGGATACATTTATTGAAAATAAAATTTTTGAAAACAATATTTTCCGAAATATTGAATCCGTTTTAACTCATTTCGATTCAATTATTGGTAAAGAAATAAAGATTGAAGGGGCATTTAGAACCGAGAAAAAAAGATATCCGGAAAAAGCACTTCGCGAAGGTTTATTAAATGCCATTGTACATAGGGATTATAGTGATATAAAAGGGTTTCTAACTATTTCAATTTACTCCGATAGATTGGTAATCAGTAATTATGGAGGTTTGCCAAAGGAATTAACTGTCAAAGATTTAAAAACAGAACACAATTCCATTTTAAGAAACCCTGATATAGCTCAAATGTGTTTTTATAGACGTTATATTGAAATGTTGGGAACTGGAACACTTCGCATGATTAGAGAATGCAAAGCAGAAGGATTCAAACCTCCGAGATGGGAAAATAAAAATAATATTCTTGAGTTAACTTTTTCAGGTGTAAACCATCAATATGAGGGAGTAAATGAGGGAGTAAATGAGGGAGTAAAACTAAATATTGAGGGAGTAAATGAGGGAGTAAAAGAAGAATTGAAGCTATTATACATGCAAATAGCAAATCATCCTGGGGAAAAAGCCAGCGAATTAAATGAAAAAATAAACAAGAGTGTTGCTACTACCGAACGCTATTTAAAACTATTGAAAGAGCAAGGATTTATTGAATTTATAGGAGCTCCTAAAACAGGAGGATACTACTTAAAAAGCGAATCAGATGAATAACAAGCGGATTTATGATTCGTTTAGAAATTAGGTTCATCCCAATAATGCGTACCTGAACATTGGCAATGATAGATTCTATGCACATTTCAAGATGTCATCAATTAAAGGTTTTGTCAATTGTTTCTTTCGATTTGAAATGGGTATAACTCCTTCCTTATCAGGCTTTACCGAGTTATTACCCATTACACGACAATATAAATCATCATTGTCTATATAGTTCATTTTCAGTAAATAATAAAAAATAAGGATTAGGTACGCATTATTGGGATGACCCAGAAATTATAGCTATGGAAGGATTATTTTTTACAGGAATCAAAAAGGCAAGGAAAATAGAAACCAATATAGAAAACACTGATCGGGAAATAGACCAAATGGTAATTGCGCTGTATGAGGGTACGGAGGAATAGATGGAGGTTGTATCCGGGGTAGTTTCGTGGAAGTTACTCAGCAGGTAAATATGCCAATTACTTCGTTATTTGTCAATATCGTGTAGACGGGATAACTTCGTGGAAGTTACTCAGCAGGGGACCTGGAGTCACCAGCTGAGGGGCCCAATAAAATAAAAAGAACCTGCCTTTTGAGCAAGTTCTTTATTATCTTTAACTTGATTAAGTTCTCAATCTGGTTGAGAAGAGGCTTGAACAAGAAAGAAACTTGTGATAAAATTAATAGCTTTGCGCGTTGAAAAATTGATTACATTTATAGAGTGAAAGCAATAGGAACCATATATTTAGCATGGCGGAAAGGCAAAGGAAGTCGTCGTAAGCTTGTTGGCGTTATTAAAAAGAATGCCTCAGATGGGGTTCGCTTTCGCTACCTACCGGAAGGAATTATGGAGGCGGAAAAGGAAGGTTTTACTCCTTATATAGATTTCCCGGATATCAATAAAGAATACAAAGAAAATGTGTTGGAAATATTTGGACAGCGATTAATCAAATCGGAAAGGACTGACCAACAAAAATACCTTGATTTTTGGGATATAGATCCTCAGTATAAAGATGATAAATATTACTTGTTGGCCTATACACAAGGAATGCAATCCAATGACAACTTTGAATTTTTAGCCGATTTCCATCCGGTAAGAGGATTGAGTTTTGTGAGTGAAATTTGTGGGTTATCACATTTAAAGCATGCACCAGGATGTATATCGGTGGGAGAAAAATTATCCTGGCAACTTGAAAAAGATAATAAATTTGATACCAATGCTGTAAAGCTGTTTAAAGGAGAAAAATTCATTGGATATGTGAAATTGATCCATTCCAAAGTTTTTCATCATAAAAACAATAAATTCCCCTTGCAGGTACGTGTAAAGAGTGTTGATCAGAATGGTTCTATTAATAGAGTTTTTATAGAAATCTCATTCTAATTGTTTATTTTATGATCATATATCTAACAGAGAGCCAAATCCGATGAAAGGATTTGGCTCTCTTAGTATTTAAATGCCTTTCAATATCAATTAAAAAACAATTCAAACATTAATGATACTTGTTGTATTTGATTATATTTAGATCATTCATTTTGATTAAAATCAGACATCCAAGACCTATATCTGATAATCAACACAATATGGGACAGTTGTCGTAAATTAAAAATCCTTATCTTAGCGGCCATGGGACAACTATTATTACCAATATTTCCTGGAGATACTCAAATGATTACGATGACTCTTGGGGTTCGGGAACAGGATGACACTGTTTATTATCTTCACAGCGGTGTGCCTATTTTTTCACATGAATCAAATGATTTGACCAAGTTCCGTTACGTTACCTCTCATCTTATTTTACAAGGGCTTTGCAACAATCAAGACATTGCAGATACTTTTCATGTATCCACCGATAGTGTTCGCCGGTGGAAGAAGAAACTTTCAGAAGAAGGGGATGGCGCTTTTTTCAAGGAGGAATCACGTCATGGTCGAAGCCATAAGTTATTGCCTGACGTATTGGACCGTATCCAAGGTAAGCTGGATAATATGCAAAGTTACAATTCCATCGCCAAAGAGGAAAAGTTATCCGAAGGCTGCATCCGGAATGCGATAAAGCTTGGGCGTTTAAAAAAAAGTCCGGGGCTGAAATAAATACAGCAAAAAGCCGCAGCCAGCGAAGCTGTGAAGATGCCAAAGCCGCAGATGGCATCGGTATCGCAGTTTCACGCGAAGAAGAACGTGGATTGGCAGTAACAGGCCAACAAGAATATGCCGCCAGTTTATTCGAACACCAGGAAAGCGTGCTCAATGCGGGGGTGCTGTTTGCTATACCGGCATTAATATCGCAAGGGTTAGACCGTTTTATTAAAGTCTTTAACCCTTTACCGGCAGGTTTTTACGGACTGCACCATGTGATACTTATCTTATGCTTCATGGCACTTTGCCGGATAAAAAACCCTGAACAATTAAAACAACACTCACCGGGAGAACTGGGCAAACTGCTTGGCCTGGACCGTATACCCGAGGTAGGGTTTTTTCGGACAAAAATAAAGCAAATAACCGATCAGTCAAGAGCAGATGAACTGCACTCAGTGCTTTTCCGCTCATGGACTGAAGAACTTCCCGAGATGTTTTTTTATATTGATGGCCATGTGAGGGTTTATCACGGAGATCTGGCAAACCTTCCCAAGCGTTTTGTTTCACGGGAGAAGCTTTGTTTAAGTGGGACTACTGAATTCTGGGTAAACGATCAACAGGGTCTTCCCCTGATGGTTGTCACCGGAGAGCTGAACGAGAAGTTAAAAACGGCCATAGAAGAAATTATACCCAAAATACTGGAAGTAGTAACACCGCAAGCCAACCCCGAGGAACCAGTCTTCACCATTGTTGTTGACAGTGAAGCTTATGAGCCATTATGGTTTAAAAAGTTATGGGATCAGCACCGTATTGCCATCATCACCTATCGTAAAAATGTCAAAGATAAATGGGACAGTTCATCGTTCTATGATGTTAAAGTACATATACATAACACTGATGTAACGATGCAGCTTTGCGAGAAGAGAACCCTGTTGAATGGGCATTGGTTCAGGGAAATCAGAAAGCTTTGTAAAAACGGGCATCAGACATCGATATTGACAACACATCCAAGTTTGTCACTGTCTGAAATAGCAGTTAAAATGTTCTCAAGGTGGACTCAGGAAAACTTCTTCAAATACTTGATGGCAGATTTTGATTTTGACCGGATGATTGAATACGGGACAGAACCTGTTGATCAAAAACGCACCATCCCAAATCCTGAATACAAGGCACTTTCTTATCAAATAAAAAAAGGCAAGGCGAAAAAATCCAGGCTTGAAGCCCGCGTTTATCAACAGATGGAAAATAAAGGTCAGGCAATAGAGATTGACCATCTTGCAAAGATCATTTTAAAAAGTAAGGACCTGATCGAAAATATTAGTGAATATAGGGATGAAATTAATGGTCTTTTGGCAAAAAGGAAATTGGAACCCTCCCGTATCAGCATTGCCCAAATGCCACAGGAACAACGTTACAATAAGTTAAAGACAGAAAGCAAGAAGCTAAAGAATGCAATAATAATGCTCGTTTACAGGGCGGAATCGGCATTATACAATACGATGGCAGAGTTTTATAAAAGTAATGAAAAAGAAGGGCGAGCTATTTTAAAAGAAATATTTACAAGTGATGCGGATATGATACCTGATTATGAAAACAAGAAACTTATCATCAAATTGCATTCAATGTCAACACCAAGAGCAAATCAGGCAGTGAAAGAATTATGCTCTTTTTTGAACCAAACAGAAACCTGTTTTCCACTCACAGATCTAAAGCTGATTTACGAAACAGTCGCGCTTTAAATTACGATAGTCTTGGATGTCTGAAAATATAGTCATGATTGAGAATTTTGTCATCGTAAGTTCAGCAGAGCAGGCCAGCATTAGATATCAACTTAAGCCTGGCAAGCATTGTGTAACCTTCAAAAGTCCCAGTCTTGTTTCAGGGACCGACCAGGCGTGGGTAGTAACTTCCCAAGAGCCGAACACTTTGCAGAGTATGCGGTTTGGGTTTACTTCTTTTCGGTCAGATACTCTGACAGACCTGCTGAACATCCCAACTGAACCTCTTCACTTTGAGGATGAGGATGATGATTCAGACTATGACCTTATGATGGGTGTTTTTATGAAGCCCGACTTTTGCGCTCCTATAAATTCACAGCGGTGTGTGGTACTGGTGGATGTCTTCCTTGTTACCTCTCCTGAGAATGTTCATTATTTGATCTACATGAAGAATAAGGAAAGACCCTTTGCATTGGCAGGGATCTATGATCATTGGAAAGATCCGCAAACAGGAGAAGTTACTGCAGGATTTGCAATCATCACTGTAGCGGCCAATCCAATGCTCAGGCGCATTGGTGTTGAACACATGCCGGTTATACTTGCACAAAAGAATGTCACCAAATGGCTGGATTTAAAAACAGACCGCAGGCACTACCTACCGCTGATTCATACTTTCCCGGACGATGTGATGAATGGATATCCTGTTTCAGGCCAACTATTTTCAGGCCAACTTACCAACAATCTATTGCAACCCATCGGGTCAAAGTTAAAGCCAGGGAATTAAAAGGTATTCCATTCCTTAAATATACAAGACGTTTTTTAACCATGAAGGTATTCAATTTCAATTTGAAAGGATGTCTGGGTAAAATCACATCCCCACTTAGGCTCGATATCCTCCATTTTACAACATTTTTTCAATAGTTCCAACTGAGCAAAACGAATCAATTGGAAGCAGAACGAAGCAAAACGAAGCAGTTGCCGCCGTTTCTTGGTGCACGCTTCTGGTCTACCTACCTTTATTGTGACAAGGACGAAGAAGGGTTTCCTCGAGTAAAATTCAACTGAAAGTCCCTGCATAAACAATTATTTAACATTTAATTTTAATTATCATGGGTACTATTAAAAAAGGTATTTTAGGTGGATTTTCCGGCATCGTCGGAACAGTTATCGGGGCAACCTGGAAGGGCATTGATTATATGCGTTCCAGAGCAACCAGTGTGTCAAATCCAAACACTCCGGCACAGCAGGAGCATCGGGCAAAGTTTGCTGTAATGGTTAAGTTTCTGAAACCTCTCACTTCCTTTCTTCGGATCGGTTTCAAAAGCCAGGCAATCAAAATGTCGGCTTTCAATGCAGCAATGGCTGCCAATTTTAAAAATGCCATCACTGGTGTTTTTCCCAATTTCGAAATCGATTTTACCAAGGTGTTGGTAAGTGAGGGAAATTTCCCAGGGGCATTAAACCCTGCAACCCTTGCAGCTATCGCAGGTGCAATTGAGTTTACCTGGGAAGACAACTCCTGGGAAGCCGATGCAATGGCTGATGACGAGGCCGTTTTGGTGGTTTATAATCCAGCCAAAGAAGCCGTGGTTTCGGTCGTTGGAGGTATCAGCCGTTCAATTGGTACGCAGACCATTGTACTTCCCAATGCCTACACGGGCGATGAAGTGCATTGTTACATTGCCTTCACCAATGCCAACAAGTCTGTTATTTCAAACAGTCAGTACATCAGCGGCATAGTAGTGTCGTAGTAAGTGGGGGCAAGGAGCTGGGTGCTGGGTGCTGGGAGTAAAAGCGCCCCACAACCCCAAGCCCCCAGCTCTAAGCCCCTTTTTTTATTTATTAACTCACACAAAAAAAAAACAAATATCATGAAAAACATATTTTTAGTTATCATTTTAATGATTGGATTGCTGGTCACATTGGCAATCGGGAACCAGGTTACGGCTTCTGTTTCAAGTCATCCTGTCCCGATGGCTATCGGGATTGTTTCAGGAACTCCTCAAGTCGCAGCAGTTCTTTTAACAGATCCTTCAGTTGAACTCATGTCAGCCAGTCTTCCTGAAACCAGTATTTCAGCTTCATTAAATTCAAGTATCGAAGCCACGGTTGGTGAAAGTGCACCTGTTGCAACTGGTAATTTCTTTAGCAATAACTGGGGCGCTCTGCTTATGGGACTGCTTGGGTTTGCAGACCTAATTACAAGGTTAACACCATCAGTAAAGGATAATTCAATTCTGAATTTTCTAAGTACGATAATCAATGCGATCATCCCCAATTTGAAAAAAGGGGGCGGCAGGCTGTAGGTTAAAGGGTTAAAGGGTTGGATGGTTAGATGGTTGGATGGTTAAATGGTTGGATGGTTGCGTGCCGATCTGGGTTCAACTGTAAACTTTGAAACCGGTCACCGATCTGCACGCAACCATCCAACCATCCAACCCTTTAACCTTTTAACTCTTCAACCCTTCAACCATCCAACCCTTTAACCTTTTAACCCTTCAACCATCCAACCCTTTAACCATCCAACCCTTTAACCCTTTAACCTTTTAACCTTTTAACCATCCAACCATTCAACCCTTTAACCATCTAACAATTTAACAATTATAAAATCAATTATCATGGCTAAAATATTATCAATGTCTCGTAGACCCAATTCTATTATAGGTTTAATGTCCGGAAGTGTTGGGGATCAAGTTTGGTGCATATTGAATGGCAAGAATTATGTGCGTAGGAAACCAACCAGAGTTTCAAAAGCAAAAACAGAAAAGCAACTTGATCATTCAGCAAAGTTTGGTCTAATGGTAGGGTTTTTAAAAGTGCTTACCCCATTTATTCGGATTGGGTTCAAAAGCCAATCTGGTAAGATGTCAGCTTTCAATGCAGCGATGGCCTATAATCTTAGGAATGCGATTGCAGGTGCTTATCCCGACTACAGCATTGATTATTCAAATGTTATACTCAGTATGGGTGCACTTCCTGAAGCTTTAAATCCGGGAGCAGTATCCAATTCAGCAGGTCAAATTACATTTAACTGGGATGATAACCGAAATGCAATGGCCAATGACCGTGCACTCCTGGTAGTTTTCAACCCAGCCAAACAACAGGCTGAAACCATAGCATACGGTAACTCCCGCACGGAAGGAAGCCAGACCATGATTCTTCCTGAGGATTTTTCAGGTGATGAAGTTCAATGCTATATGGCCTTTGAGAATGTTAGCCATTCGGTTGTATCAAACAGTCGATATGTTGGGAGCCTGGTGGTGGCTTAGGGTGGGAGCATGGGGCATGGGGCTTAGAGCTTAAAACAGGTAGGCTATAACAAACAAGCATTTTCTTTCAGAGGAATGGTCATAAATGATTAAAAGAAAGTTCTTTGACATACTGTGAAAATAATAATAATCAAATTCATTATAATACAATCAATATTCCCTCCGGCCTTTAGGAAAAGGCTGGAGGGAAATATTGAACTTCAACTGTATTCAATGTAGATGGGAATCCGTGTAATCCTCCCGATAGCTATCGGGATCAATCCGTGAAATCTATAATTATTTTAATTAAACATTCACTGAATATTAATACTCCTGTAATGTATTAGTAGGTACTTGCACTCGAAATAAAGCAATATGCTCTATGCAGGAAGAACCCCGTAAATTAGATATTTCAGTCATCTCAGACGTACATCTGGCAACACTGGCCAGCAAAGCCAAATACCTGCTTAAATATTTGAAATCCATTCATCCCAAGATGTTGGTATTGAATGGCGACATTATCGATACATGGCGCTTTAGCAGGAATTATTTCCCCAAAGCACATTTAAAAGTGATTCGACAGCTGGTAAAAATGATTGAAAAAGGTGTTCAGGTTATCTATATTACAGGCAATCACGATGATGTATTCCGAAAGTTCAACAATACCAGGTTGGGCAATTTCAGTTTAGTCAATCAGCTTGAACTGACTGTTGAAAATCAAAAGATATGGATTTTTCACGGAGATGTCTTCGATTCTATCATTCATCATTCACCAAGGCTGGCTAGATTAGGTGCAGCAGCTTATGGTCTGATTACTGTAATCAATAGAATGATGAATTCTATTATAAGAATATTTGGAGGCCATGATATTCTTCTATATAAGTCGATGAAGGACCGTATTTCGAAAGAAAAAAAGGTACTGACCAATTTTGAACTGGCCATTGCCAATGCCGCTCTCAGTAAAGAAATCGACATGGTTATCTGTGGTCACACCCATATTCCTGTTGATAAAACCATCACTACCGAAAAAGGAACCATCAGGTATATTAATTGTGGCGACTGGCTTGAAAACTATACTGCTGCCGAGTGCATTGACGGAAACTGGACTTTACAATATTTCAAATCGGATTCAATAGAGGAGCCTGAAAACCCAGGTGATGAACTTTATATTCCTGACAAAAATCAATTGTACAGATCAATTCTGGAAGAAATGAAAGTACCTTATTTATTTTAGTGTAATTCGTTTTAATTCGTGCAATTCGTATTTTAGTGTAATTCATTTTAAATTCGTGTAATTCGTATTTTAACTATGAAAATTCTTTATGCCATACAAGGCACCGGCAATGGTCATTTGGCACGTGCAACAGAAATTGTTCCAATCTTGAAGTCTATGGCCGAAACAGATGTCTTGGTAAGCGGCACACAAGCCGATTTGAAAGTACCTTTCAAGATCGACTACAGTTTCTCTGGAATGAGTTTTATCGTGGGTCAAAATGGGGGAGTAGATTTCCTTAAGACGATCCAAAAAATGCCTGTTATGCAGTTTTTCCGTGATGTCAAAAACCTACCAGTCAATCAATATGACTTAGTTATTAGTGACTTTGAACCAGTATCCTCATGGGCATGTTGGTATCGGCACAAGAACTGCATAGGATTAAGTCATCAGAATGCCGTTTTACATCCTTCGGCTCCCCAACCTGAATTCAACGATTTATTGGGAAAGCTCATCCTCAAACACTATGCACCTTCAACTTATAATTACGGGTTCAATTTTAAATCCTCTTATCCCGATATTTTCACGCCAGTTATACGTCACGACATACGAACGGCCCAGGCAACTATTAAACCTCACTATACGGTCTATCTTCCTGCTTATAGCGATCAACAAATATTGGATACTTTATCTCAAATACCAACTATCGAATGGCAGGTTTTCTCTAAACATTCTAAAAATAACTATACAATCGGCCATGTACAATTTCAACCTGTTTCGCTCGAAGGTTTTGCTGAGAGTTTTCTTAGCTGTACCGGTTTAATTTGTACTGCTGGTTTTGAAGGCCCTGCCGAGGCAATATTCCTTGGTAAAAAATTATGTGTCATCCCCATGAAAGATCAATATGAGCAATATTGCAATGCTGCTTATCTGAAATCAATGGGAATTAAGGTGCTTGATCATTTCACCAATTCACTTCCCGAATTAACCGACTGGATTGAGAATTCGACAGCACTTCAGATCAGTTTCCCTGATCTCACTGTTGAAATTCTTGAAGGCATACTGAAAAAGCATGGTACTTTTTGAATAATACTTAGTGCATATATAGTCAACGAATGAAAGTTATTTTTGAAAAATGAACTGAATATTTGGAAGTCTAAATGCTTAAAAACCATTCTAAAATATATCATTGAATCATCTTCTATTTTAGAATTGACTATCCCAGATTTGCTAATTACATCTTTTGAATAACCACAGACTATCAATGCAACTGCACAAACCTACCTGTTCTATGACTTCAAAGACCAAAGAGATGTGTGATTTATTCATGAGTAGTACTATTTATAATCCCTTAGTTTGCACTTCGGTTATAAGATTTATATGGGTTTCAATCTAAAGTATTATAATGCAAAAAGCTTCCTCCGAAATACGAAAGAAGCTTTTTACTAATTACTAATATTAACTTATCATTTAGAAGTCTGAAGTTCAATTTTTACCAGATTATTTTTTGAATTGATGCTGAAAGCTTTTTCATTTTTATTATAGGAAGTATAGGAAGCAACCAATTTGCATTCACCTTGTTTCAAATTGTTGATTACGAAATGACCATCAAAATCGGTATAGGTTTTAATATCTGATCCTTCAATTTTAACTTCAACCCCTACCAATGATTCACCTGACACTTCGTCGATAACGTTACCGCTCAATGAAAGCACTGTAGCTTCAGTCTTGACTGCTGCTTTTGATTCTGATTTGATGGCTGTCTTTTCAGCATAAGCTGATGTCGAAACAATGGCTACCAAAATTGCAAAGATTACTTTTTTCATGATTGTATTTTTTTTACTGAATAATTCCTTTTTACATGATCAAAAGTAGAGTCTAATGATTACAGCACAATTAAACTTCGATTAAAGTTTTGTTACAAACTATTAAATGTGTTCCAAATTTAAAATTGCACTCTGATGAAAAACTGTGAACTGTGACTTACTGCTGACTACTTTTTCTCTGGATACTCGCGTTCACTAACGATTTCGCCGTTCTTGCCGAAGTTGCGCCATATACCCACTTTTTCGCCCATATTGTAATGAAGTTCATAAAGCAAATTTCCAGACGCATCCCAAATCATCCAGGTACCATGTTTTAGTCCATCCTTGTAATTGGCCAAACCAATCAATACTTTTTGATCGTTATAGGTAATCCATGAACCATGCATCAAATTGCTTTTGTAAGATCTGACTTCGTTCAACTGCCCATTTTCGAAATAAACATTCACGGTTCCGTTCTTTTGTCCGTTTTCGAGATTCATTTCCAGCTTAATATTACCATTTGGATAATGGGTGGTGTATCTTCCGGTATAAGCGACACTGTCGGCATAATAAATACCGTTTTTTTCCTTTAATTCCTGAGCTTTGGCAACATAAGCAAAAAAGCCGATGAGGACAATTAACAAACTGAGCTTCTTCATGGTAAAATTCTATGTTTAAGATTCCGAAACTAACTATTTCGGTCACCTTGATTGTTTAAAAAGAGCTTCACCGGCATTTGGCCAATGAAGCTCTTTCCCGATCCCGAGTACTCGGGATCGGGATTATTTTGAAATCATTTTAACTGATTTCTGTGAATTGTTTGTAATCACTTTGGCTACATAAATTCCTTTAGGAAGAGAAGAACCATTGAATTCGAAACGGTGTTTTCCTTCGGTCAGGTTACCATTCTGAAGATGAACAACAGTGCGGCCAGCCAGATCAGTTACAAATATATTTACATAAGAGCTTTTTTCAAGCTGAAGTTCGATATTTGTACTTCCAGAGAAAGGATTTGGAAAATTGAACAGTGAGGCTTGATTTGAAATTGCAGGAGTTACTGAAGTTGCAAACCAATAAGATGCATTGCGAACCGGTGAATCAATTGCTGGTTGAAAATCAGGACTTGTAAAATTGAATGCATCAGCGATTTTCACATCTGTATTGGCTGCAAATACTGTATTCTCGCGACTTGTTGCTTTGAACCAAGCATCCATGGTTGCAGCGGTCATCACTGTTGCAAGAGGATCCTGAATAAAATTATCACCTCTGACACCTGCAATGATACAGTTCTGACCGGTTAATAAATCAGTGATTGCAGCAGTCTGACTACCATCAGATTCGATACGTACACCTTTTCCCCAACCCAAAAAGGCTGTGTTATAGATCTGCAAACGGGTGTTGCGACGCAAACGCATAGCTGAACCATCGGCATGTTTAGGAAGCAAAGTTACAGGATCTGTTGCACTTTTAGCAGGACCAAAAGCGCTGACGTTACTGAAAACGGCATGTGTGAAAGGAACTGCTGTACTTCCGGCAGCATCGTTATCTGATTCAAAAGCATTGGCTGCATCAGTATCAACAATGTTAGGATCACGTAAAGCAATACCATATTGAATCAATCCGCGGAAACCATTATCAGTATCAAAATCATCATCTTCTGTCTTATATGATATCAGGTATTTGGCATTCACTGATCCACCAAACCATTCGTAAGCATCATCACCTGAATAAGAAACCTGGATGTGGTCGATTGAAGTTCCAGTACCTACTGAACAAAGCGTTAAACCATTGATTTCAGATCCTGTAGCAATTTCGAATCCTGGGAACTCAATACGAACATATTTTAATGTTCCCGAGTTATCTGTGTCATCCGATCCACCGTATTGAGCAGTGATACCACCTTCAGCAGTACCAACACCACCGGCAATATTGTTGATTGCATTTCCACAAATTACAACTCCACCCCAGTTACTTGTTGAACGTAAACCGGCTGGTTGGTTACTTGTGAAAACGATTGGGTTGGTGTCAGTACCAACTGCATTGATTTTACCGCCACGTTGGATAATAAGAGCACTTTTTTCAGTACCACGAATTACGGTTCCTGCATTTACAGTTAAAGTTGCACCTGCATCAACATAAACCCAACCCTCAAGTTTGATGGTTCCACTCCATGTTTCATTGGCTGTAATGTGTGTTCCGGTAGCAAAGGCAAATTGTCCGTTACCCTTGGTTGTAGTGGTTTCAGGATAATTTTTATTGATAGGATCCCATTCAGCCCAACCTGTAGTCCAGTTTGTTGCACCATCGAAAGCACCAATATAATTAACATGGTCAAAAAAGCTGTTGTTAATTGAAGCTTCTGTAGTATTTATTGTTCCGGCATACCAGAAAGAAGCGTTTTGTAGAGGAGAATCGCTTGCAGGAAGGAAGTTTGGACTTGTAAAGTTGAAAGGATCAGTAATCTTAACATCCGTATTTGCGGCATAAACAGAATTGTGACGCGCAGCAGCTTTGTACCATACTTCCATGGTTGCAGCAGTCATTACTGTTGCAAGAGGATCCTGAATAAAATTGTCACCACGTATACCTGCTATAATACAATTCTGAATAGTTAGCAAGTCAGAATTTGCAGAAGTCTGACTACCATCAGATTCAATACGTACACCTTTTCCCCAACCCAATATCGAAGTGTTATAGATTTGTAAACGGGTGTTACGGCGTAAGCGAAAACCTGAGCCATCAGCATGTTTAGGTAATAAAGTGACAGGATCGGTTGCAGTTTTTGCAGGACCGAATCCACTGATGTTACTGAAAATAGCATGAGTAAAAGGTACAGCAGTACTTCCGGCAGCATCGTTGTCTGATTCGAAAGTATTGGCAGCATCGGTATCCACAATATTCGGATCGCGCAATGCAACACCATATTGGATCAATCCACGAAAACCGTTGTCGGTGTCAAAATCGTCATCTTCAGTTTTGTAAGAGATCAGGTATTTGGCATTTACTACTCCGCCAAACCATTCGTAAGCGTCGTCGCCTGAGTAAGAAACCTGAATATGGTCAATAACGGTACCTTTACCTACTGAACAAAGAGTTAAGCCATTGATTTCAGATCCTGTAGCAATTTCGAATCCAGGGAACTCAATACGAACATATTTTATTGTTCCTGAGTTGTCATTGTCATCTGTACCACCGTATTGAGAAGTAATTCCACCTTCAGCAGTTCCAACACCACCAGCGATGTTATTGACTGCATTTCCGCATATTACTATTCCACCCCAGTTACTGGTAGTTCTTAAACCGGCAGGTTGGTTGCTTGTGAAAACTATTGGATTGGTGCTTGTTCCAACAGCGCTGATTTTACCACCACGCTGAATGATAAGCGCACTTTTTTCAGTACCACGTATGATTGTTCCGGCACTGATTGTTAACGTTGCACCTGCATCAACATATACCCAACCTTCGAGTTTAACAACTCCAGTCCAGGTTTCATTTGCAGTAATATGTGTTCCGGTAGCAAAGGCAAACTGTCCGTTTCCTTTGGTCTCTGTAGCTTCAGCATAAGCTTTATTAATTGGATCCCATTCAGCCCAACCTTTGGTCCAGTCGAATGTTCCATCAAATGCGCCAATGTAATTGACATGATCAAAGAAGCTGTCATTGATACTTTGAGCAAAAGCTCCAAAAGTAAGGCACAGCAATACAATAATTGAAAGGAAAGATTTTTTCATGACTTTAATTTTAAATGTTTCAATAAATTACACTCATTTTCTAATATTGACTATTAACTTTCATACTACTATTGATTTACAATTTAACAACGACTCCCAATGAGAAACTTCTGTTGGGAGTATATCGCTTGGTATCTCCTACTACTTCGTCGTTGGCTCCAAAATATTGAACGAAGCGAACAGGATCATTCACAAGATCTTTAATACCTGCTTTTAAGGTTATACGTTTGCCCAACTCTTTTTCAAGAGTTAAATCAAGTGAGTTTCGAGGCAGTTCCCATGTATTGGGTGTAGTCGTGGTTCCCACAAAGGCAATTCGTTTACCCAGCCTGTTGTAATTAAGCCCCACTGAAAATTTTGAAGCTTCACTGGCATAATTTAGACCCAAATTTATAACATAAGGGGATTGACCCTGCATCACTCGTTTCTTGTCAAGTGTAAATGGTAGGGTAGTTCTAATTTCACTCTTAATAATAGAGGTGTTGAATATTATGGTCAGGTTTTTTAGGTAATTTAAAATATCGGTAGATTTTTCAAATTCAGTGAATTGTTTACGTACATCCAATTCAAGTCCCATGCTATATGCCTTATCTGTATTAAAAGGTTTATAATCATAAGTTGTACCAGCTTGGATCTTGAAAACTTCCATTGGCTGAGTGAAATCTTTATAGAATGCTGCAAGCGAAACAATTTCACCTGGAGAGGGATACCATTCATACCGAAGATCATAATTGTCGATATAGGCGCTTTTAAGGGTATCGTTCCCATGAATAATAGCAAACAAATCGAAGTCCTGATATTCTAAACTCGACATTTCCCTAAATTCAGGCCGGTTAATAGTTTTACCATAAGAGAAACGAAGCAGGTTTTTCTTGTTGAGGTTATATGTAATATTCACCGATGGAAAGAAATTCAATGTATCGCTAACGATATCCAGACTATCAGTATTTCCAATCTTTTCATAAAAGTTGCTGATCTTACGGTTGAATTTTTCGACACGTAAACCCCCATAGATATTTATTTTACTTAAAACAGGGATACTCAGTCCAATATATCCTGCTAGATTTTGGTCTTCTCCGTCATAACTATCTTTTGCTCCGGTATTGTCTTTATAATTAATCCCATCATTTTGAAAGGGAGCTGTTTGGTCGAAATAAATGTTTTCATGTGAGAAAATCTCAGTGGGTGATTTATAGAAGATATCAGGTGGATTTTTATAAGCTATTGCACCTATTAGACGTTGCTTGAACGAACGTTTTTTGTGTTCGTAGGCTGCACCGGCTTTTAAGGTCCAGTCTGTTTCGCTGTTAAATAATTTGAATTGATGTTCAATATCTACTTTGTAATTGTATAAATTTTCATTTAGGTTTAACCAAAGACGTCCTCCCAAATAAGCGTTAGGAACACTCTGCAAGCTAAGATAGTAGTCGTGGTATTGTTCGCTGGCCCTATCGTTATTTAAATTAAAGGTCAGTCGGCGATTGTCGGGTTGTGCATTATTGGTATATCCGTATCCAGCCATCCATTTTATCTTCGTTCTATCCTGGTTGAAATTCTGCTCACCTGCCAATTGTCCTGAGTATATGAAACGGCTTTCATACCGAAGATCATAGGAACTGATGGTATCAATATTTGCTCCATTACGGAGAACCGTCGTCTTCTTTCCCATCTGGTTCATGAAATTCCTGAATTCCAGTTTCTGGTTTTTACCATAAAGCAAATTCCAGTTGTGAATAAAACCTATTTTGTTGGATTCTATTGATTTTTGATCCTGAAACTCAAAAGAGGGATTCAACAGTTTCTGCTCTTCTGAATAATCATCATAATATTCTAAACGATGGACATTTTGAAATTCGCTGCCTGAGCTATATGAAAAAGAGGAGATATTTCCAATGGATACTTTACCAAGTGTAAAATGCAGTTGCAATGTAATTGCTAAATTCTGATCAGGAAGTGGAGCCTTTAATTTGGGCTCCCAATTGTTACTGAATAATTTTGAGACGTTAACCAGTTCTGTTGTTTTCTGTACATAGTCATCTATGCTTTTCCAATTATAGAGATCCTTAAATTCAGTTACTTCAGGAACTCCCTTTGGGATAGCCCGTGATCCATCGTCAAAACCCAACCAATCGGTTTTACCACCCTGGTAGGTATGAAAATCTTTATTGAAAGTGGCATTTTCTACATATTTAGTTCCTATTGCAATGACCAGGCTATTTTCATTCACATGGCTTTTAGTTACCACATTAATCACTGCTCCTGCAAAATCGGCTGGCAATTCAGGTGCCGGACTTTTGTAAATCAGTATATTGTCTATCATTCCGCTTGGTATGGCATCGAAAGAGAAAGCACGTTTATCGGCTTCGAAACTGGGAGCAGTAGCTCCATTCATCATCACGGAATTGTATCGCTCAACTAAACCACGTACAATTACAAACCGGCCATCAGTAATTGTAATTCCAGGTACATTGCGGATAACCTCAGCGGCATCTTTGTCCTGTGATTTACTGATTTGCTGTGCTGAAATTCCGCTTACTATCAGATTACCTGCTTTTAATGAGGAGATCATTGCAATCTCTGTATTTTTGCGACGTTCGGCATATACTACGACCTCATCAACATCTATGGAAGCATTTATGAGCTCAACATTTATAATTGCCTCTTGATCAGCCAAAACTTCCACATGCACAATTTGAGAAGAGTATGATACATACGAAATAACCAGATTGTATGATCCAATAGCAACTTTATCGAACATGTATTTTCCATCAAAATCGGTTGCAACTCCTTTTGAGGTTCCCTGAATTGATACTGTGGCTCCAATCAGGGTTTCTTTTGTATTTGCGTCAGTAATTGTTCCTTTAATTATACCTGTTTGAGCCATGCCCAATACTGATATAATTATACCAACTGCAATCAACAATAATCTCTTAATTTCCATCCAATAAACGCATTTATTATAAAATGATTTAATTGCCTTTATATCCCAAAGGATTGACAATACTTTATTGTGCAAAGCAATTGGTTAATAGTTACAGAACGATTAAAATTCAATTACGCTACGATTACATTTCAATAACAAGGTTGTAATATACACAACCTGTAGTATGCAAGTTGTTATAATAAAGCGTGTTGGCCATATTTAATTTTTATGTCGTACTGTATTTCTGCTTTTTTTGAAGAAACGATTTTTGAGAAAAGAAATGGAAATCAATTAATAAGAAGCATAGAGAAAGATAATGTTTTGAATCCTGTAATGTTGTATTTTAGTGCCTCTTTGTAAAAATAAAACTCAAGTTAATACTTTTTGTTTCATAATTTAGTATCCATTTAATAGGAAGTCTTTGAATTCAAAATCAATCAATCAAGATGAATATATTGCAGTTACAATTATAAGTGAATTGTAATAATTAAAAATGATTGACAAACTCGGTATGTTACACATTTGTAATGGGTAGTTCTATTTAAAATTACTAACCTATTGGTACTTGAAAAAGATGTAATCAATAATTAATAATATTGTAATCGTTTTGTAATAGTATTAATGAAAATTTGCATCATCAATAAAAGAGAACCAAATTTAAAATTAAGAAATATGAAAAGAATTAGTTTGATTGCCCTAATGCTGATTTCAACTTTTACATTTAAAGCCAACGCACAAGAAGCTACTGTAAAAGAACAACTATCAGAAGTAAACGACAAAGTGAACGGTATAACCGAAAGACTTGCAACTGATGAAGCAGACTTAGCGAAACTTAACAAGATCAAAGTATCCGGTTATATTCAGGCACAGTTCCAGAGTTTTGAGAATCCTGGTGTTCAGCCTGACAATTACTTTTCGATCAGACGGGCCAGGGTGAAATTTACTTATGAAGCTGCTGATGGTGTAAAATTCGTGTTGCAGCCTGACTTTTCTCCTGGTGCTGTATCATTGAAAGATGCCTACGTAATTTTAAACGACCGTTGGACCAAATCTTTCAGTTTATGGGCCGGTAAGTTTAACCGCCCCAACTACGAAGTGGAATATTCATCAAGTCAACGTGAAATGATGGAACGTTCGTTGATCATTCGTACACTTTATCCCGGTGAACGTGCCCTTGGAGCCAAATTGGAATTCAACCCCACGAGCTTGCCAATCCACCTTCAAGTTGCTTTACTCAATGGCAATGATGGATTAACTATCAACAACAGTGCAGGAGTTAACCTTAACAATAACGAAAACAAAGACATTGATAATTATAAGGACATCATGGTTCGTGCCACCTACAACCTTAGTTTAGGAAGTTTTGGCGGACTTGATTTTGGTGCACACGGTTACATCGGATCATTGAAATCAAACGCTGTTAGTACTTTAAGCAGTGATTATGCAACAATTAAGGATGTGAAAGTGGGCGATGCCGTTAAAAGAAACTGGGTAGGCGGTGAATTTCAATTGTTTGCCGATATACTAGGTGGATTGTCATTGAAAGGTGAATATATTGCAGGTAAGAATGCAACAATTGGATATAAAAACGTTGATGCAGTAGGAACAACAGCAGCTATACCTGGTGTTGCAAACTTCCAGAACAATTTCGCAGGATATTACCTTTATTTCATCAAGAATCTAGGTAAAAAGAATCAGTTTGCTTTCCGCTACGATTACTATGATCCTAACACCGACATCGCCGGTAAAGACATAACTATCACTCAATTTACTCCTACCGATGCAACAGTCTTGAAAAATAAAGTAAGCGGTAAGAGCGATTTGGCAACTACAACTTTTGGCTTTGCCCTGCACCACTATTTTGACGATAATTTAAGAATCTCATTGGATTATGATATCGTTCAAAATGAAAAGGTTGGAGTTGATGCAAATGGTGTTGGCGTGCTGACAGAAAATTACACCAAAGCCGATGGATCGACAGTTGCCAAAGGACTTGATTACAGCAAAACAATTAACAACAATATGCTTACCTTAAGAATTCAGGCTAAATTTTAATTGAAACAATATCAAATTCTCTAAATAGAAAATAATGAAAACACTTAATATGAAAAAGTTTGCAGTGATCGCCATTTTACTGGCCATGGTAGGGTTTGCATTTACAACAACCGCTGACCGTATTACCGTAAAGGGTTCGGATACAATGGTTATCCTTGCTCAGAAATGGGCTGAAGTATACATGAAAACTAATCCAAGTACTTCAATTCAGGTAACAGGTGGAGGTTCTGGAGTCGGAATTTCAGCATTGATCAACGGGGCAACAGATATTGCTACTGCCAGCCGTAAGATGAAAAACACGGAAAAGGAAAAACTAAAAGCCAGGTACAATACCCTTGGTGTCGAAGTTGCCTGCGCCAAAGATGGTATTACCATTTATTTACACCCTTCGAATAAAGTGAAGGAACTTACTATTAAACAATTGAGTGATATCTTTAAGGGAACTATCAAGAACTGGAAAGAAGTTGGTGGAGCTGATGCAGAAATCAGACTTTATGGCCGCGAAAACAGCTCAGGTACTTATGTATTCTTTCAGGAAAACGTTGTAAAAGGCGATTATGCATCTAACTGTCAGACTCTACCTGGAACAGCTGCTGTAGTAAATGCAGTGAAGAAAGATCCTAACGCGATTGGCTATGGTGGTGCAGCTTATGCTGAAGGTATTGAAATATGTAAAGTAAAAAAGGATGACAATAGTCCTGCTTATGAAGCTTCTGCTGAAACCATTAAAAACAATCAATATCCTATTACCCGCTTTCTATATATGTACTTAAAAAACAAACCAACAGGTGCAATGAAAAATTACATCGACTGGATTTTAAGTGCAGAAGGTCAGAAGTTAGTTGTTGAGATGGGTTATTTCCCCGTAAAATAATTATAAATGTAATTCAAATAACACAGCACAATTTTGATTTCCGGCAGATTATTTTCAACTGAAAGTAGTCCGCTGGATTCATTTTTAAGAAAGTGATAAGAAGTGCCTAAAGTACTTCTTTTAACTTTAGGCACTTTTAATTAAATAGTCAATGACTAAAAAAACTAAAAAGAAAAAATCAGGTCCTTCCAGTTCAGGTCTGATGGATATTACACAAAGGAAATTCAGGTGGAGTGACTACCTGGCTGAGAAAATCATCAAAGGAGTGGCCTTTCTTTCGATTGCCATTATCATCTTGATTTTCTTTTTTGTATTCAGGGAGTCATTACCAATCTTTGCTTCAGCAAAGACATCCGAAGTGGCTCTTACTAAGGATACGGTTCAGACACAGGAAACTTATGGTGAAGTGACTGATCAGCCACCTGTAGTTGAAGATGTTCAGGAAACTTATGGTGAAGTGACTGATAGTGCAACAACGGCATCAACTTCATCGACCAATGATGAAACCTACAATGTTAGCTCAGGAAGTGGATTTGACAATAATCAGTCAGCCCTAAAATCATTGAATGGAAAAGAATGGTACCCGGTTTCTGAAAGACCACGATTTGGACTTTGGCCTCTTATCATCGGAACATTCAAAATTACGATTATTTCCATTCTGTTTGCTGCACCGTTGGCCATCCTTGCAGCCTTGTATACCGCATCTTTCGCTGGCAAGAGGTTGAAAGAAATTATCAAACCAACCATCGAAATGCTTGCCGGATTTCCATCAGTGGTGATCGGTTTTTTTGCATTGATGGTCCTGGCTACTTTTTTACAGGAAATATTTCATTATTCCACCCGTTTGAACTCATTTGTGGGTGGTATTGCCATGGGAATTGCCGCCATCCCCATTATATATACCATTACCGAAGACGCATTAACAGCAGTGCCTAAAACCTTTTATGAAGCCAGTCTGGCTCTAGGAGCTTCCAAATGGCAAACTGCTTTTTTTGTGATACTACCTGCAGCTACTCCAGGAATTTTTGCAGCTGTACTATTGGGTATTGGCCGTGTGTTCGGTGAAACAATGATAGCACTTATGGCCACAGGAAATGCCGCTCAAATGGGCTTGAATCCTTTTGAATCGGTACGTACTCTTGCAGCTACTATTGGAGCCGAAATGGCTGAGGTGGTTTTTGGTGATACCCATTACAATGTGCTCTTTTTAATCGGCTCAGTGCTGTTCATTTTTACTTTTATAATCAATGCAATTGCTGAGTTTTATGTGAAGGGAAAATTAATGAAAAGAATACAGGGAAAATGATCAAGAGCTTCAAGAAAAATATAAAAGGTATTCTGATAGAGGGTCTTACTCTTTCTTCAGCCATCATCATCATAGCAATTGTTGTTGTGATGTTTACCGTAATCTTCATAGGAGGAATTGACCAGATTTCATGGGAATTCTTAACCAGCTTTCCTGAAGATGGGATGACCAAAGGCGGAATTTTCCCTGCAATATATGGAACTGCACTTTTGGTAATTCTGATGTCGATTGCGGCAGTACCGTTTGGAACCATCACCGCAATTTATCTCACTGAATATGCCAAAGAAAGTTCAATCATTGCCAAATCCATTCGATTTGCAGTACGCACCCTGGCAGTAATTCCGTCAATCATTTATGGACTATTCGGACTGGGATTTTTCATTAAATTTGTAGGTACCCAAATGGACAATGCATTCCTCGGTGGTGAGTTAAAATGGGGACAGCCCAATATTCTATGGGCCAGTCTGACCATGTCACTGTTAACCTTGCCTGTAGTGATTGTATCGGTTGAAGAAGCCTTAAAAACTGTTCCCAAAGAGTTGAGGGCAGCTAGTCTGGCACTTGGGGCTACCAAATGGCAAACCATCTGGAAAGTTGTGATCCCGGGATCTATTTCAGGCATTATGACAGGAACCATTCTGGCAGTGAGTCGTGGAGCGGGAGAAGTGGCGCCTATTTTATTTACCGGAGTGGCCTATTATGTGGCTACACTTCCCGGTTCACTCAGCGATCAGTTTATGGTTCTTGGTTATCACATTTACGTAATGACCACTCAATCAGCTAATGTTGACCAGACTATGCCGATTCAGTTTGGTACAACTCTTGTACTTTTAATGCTTACATTTATCCTCAACTTTTCAGCCATCATCCTGAGATATAGAATCAGAAAAAAGAAAACCGACTAATTATGACTTTTGAAAAAATACATACCGAGAACATGGTTTTGCATTACGGAACCAAAATGGCGCTTAATAATATTTCCATCAGTATCCCGGAGAAAAAAGTAACTGCTTTTATTGGACCATCAGGCTGTGGCAAATCAACGTTTCTGCGCAGCCTCAACCGTATGAACGATTTGATTGACGGGGTGAAAATTGAAGGGAAAATTCTAATCGACAACATTAACATCTACGATAAAAATATTGATGTGGTGACACTTCGTAAAAAAGTGGGAATGGTATTTCAGAAATCAAATCCATTTGCAAAATCAATATACGAAAACGTTGCTTATGGACCCAGGATTAACGGAGTAACCAACAAAAATCAACTCGATGAGATTGTTGAAAATGCCCTTCACAATGCAGCTATCTGGGATGAAGTAAAAGACCGATTGGGCGACTCGGCCATGGGGCTTTCAGGAGGTCAACAACAAAGGCTTTGCATTGCGCGTACTTTAGCAGTGAATCCGGAAATTGTGCTTATGGATGAACCTGCCAGTGCACTCGACCCTTTGTCGACCTCAAAAATTGAAGAGTTGATCGTCCAATTGAAAGAGAATTACACCATCGTTATTGTAACTCACAATATGCAACAAGCGGCTCGTATCAGCGATCTGACTGCCTTTTTCTACCTTGGCGAGCTGATCGAATTCGATAAAACAAAGAAGATATTTACCAATCCGGATAAAAAGCAAACTGAAGATTACATCACAGGAAGGTTTGGTTGATTTTATTAGTGATCAGTATTCAGTAAAAAGAAATAAGAAAATAGAAATAACGATTAATGATTAACGATTAACGATTAACGATTAACGATTGCGTGCCGATCATTTGACGTACGGGATTGAGGTCACCTACCTTATTATGGTAGTAGCAATTCGTGTAATTCGTTTTAAATTCGTGAAATTCGTACCTTCATGTAATTCGTTTTAAATTCGTGAAATTCGTACCTAAATAGGAAATATGGAAAGCAACAGAATATTTGATTTGGAACTTCAAAAGCTCTCAGCAAAGGTAGTGAAAATGTGTTCGCAGGTGAATAAACAAGTCAATGATGCGCTTATAGCGTTGATTCAATACGACGTAACCCTTGCTAAAGAAGTGATCAGCAAAGACCATGAAATTAATTCACTTGATGTCAAGATTGATAAGCTTTGCCAGAATATTTTTGCCTTGCAACATCCAGTTGCCCGGGATCTCCGCTATATATTATCAGCCCTGAAAATCAACAACGATCTGGAAAGGGTAGGTGATCATGCAGTCAATATTGCTAAACGGATAGCGCCACTAGAGGATTATCGACCTCTTGTTTCTAACCTTGGAGTTGACAAAATTGCAAAGGAAACATCGCTAATATTTGCTGATGTTTTGAGTTTATTGGAAACACATGACCTTCTATACTGCAATAAAATATATTCGCGTTCCGCAACCTTAAAAGAGGATTGCGAAGCTATTGCTGAAAAGATTTTGAGTGAAATGATGAATAAATCGGATGTTGTTTTAGTGGCGTCAAACATTCTGATCATTGTGAATCTGATTGAACGTATTGCCAGCTACTCCAACAACATGGCCGAATCAATTACTTTTGTTGTCAATGGAGAAATTGTAAAGCACAAAAAGAAATTGGAATAGGTTTTAATGAAATAAAGTTTTTTTACCTATAGGGCGTTTATAATTTTTCAATTTCGTCTTTAGAAAGTTTAGTCGATTTAATTATTATTTCAATCGATACTCCATTTTGTTTCAACTCTCTTGCTATTTGAATTGTGGTTTCCTTCTTTAATTTATATTCAGCATCAACCTTCATTGTCCAAGCCATGCTTGCTCCATAATGCAAATCCTCAATATGTTTAAGGTACTTTTTACGTTCGTCATCAGATAAACTATCAACCCTCCAAAGCTCTTTTGCCTTGGTTATCCCTTTGGCATTAAATGTATCCTGAATCTCATTATTCTTGAAGTAATAAATCCATTGGTCAAGCGAATCTTTTGCTATATCATTAAAGTTATTTACCTTAATCACATAATACTCAGGAAATATCTGATATGGTTCTACTTTGCCTCCCAAGAATTCGGATTGCTTTGTAGAAAGCTTTAATTTATCACCAATATGAAGTCCAAGGAAATCCGTCTTTCCATGATAAATATAATCTTCGCCCTGCCCTAAATCAAAATAAACGATGTTAATTGAATATACTTTTTTTATGTTTTTATATGGTTCTCCGACTGAAATATATTCTGTCAATACTTTTGAAGTACCATAAGCCATCCGATGAAAATAATCAAATTCATTTTCATTCTGTATCTCAATGATTACTAACTCATCTTTTGAGTTTTTAACGAGTATATCAACACGATTAAATTTGTCTGTTTCAATTCTTTGATTACTTTCACTTTCAAGTATGGTCTGAATGCTTATTTCATCTTTCAATAATTCGGACAAAAATCCCTCTAGAACTGAGAAATCAGCCTTATTTCTAAGTAATCTCTTTATTGCCCAATCGAATCTTATTAAGTTTCTGCTATTCATCACATTGATTTTGGGTAAATTTAATCATTTCTCATGAATTTATTGACAATCTTGTTAATACCTATTTTAAGCTTTTCGGCTAATCTCGCAAATACACGCAGGGCGGGAGGCAACATCGGTTTCGCGCATTTTACCATCCTGGGCAAGTAATTTCAACCGGTTACAATTTGTAACCGTTTCATTTCCTTCTTTTAAGAGCCTGTTTTTCAAAACTTTCCAGTAATTTTTCGCCCCCTGGTGTGTAGCTTGGTCGGTTAAAATTGAGATAATATCGACTATGGAAAAATACCATTTCTCATCTTCATCGCTCCATAGTGAACGAACTAACTTTTGTTCAAAAAGTTTTATGGCCGTTTCTTTACTCATGGCTTTTATTTTAATCCATTTTCTACTATTTCAATTTCTACTTTTGTCAAATCGTAAAGTTGGTTGGAAATGGCCTCCAGATATATTACTTACGATTTGTATAATTGGCCATAAGGTAAAGATAGAAAATAAATTATCAAAAAGTGCAATTTATGTAAGTTTTGATAATTGTTGCCATCAAGTATTTATGAAAAAATATTACCCGATATCCCAAGTATAATTTAGTATATGTCGTGTCAAAAGTTCGTGTGTTTTCAGTGGTTAGCTGCTCGACCATTGGCCACTACTTCTCGTAAATACATACAGGGCGGGATTTAACCGAAAAACTTCCTACCAAATATAGCTTTTCATCCCAAGTACTCGGGGTCTAGTCAATGAATCACCGAACCCCGACTTGCGGGTATTTTGCTATTACCGCCAATACTTGTTTGTTTTCCATTTTTATGCATTTTTGTTTCCAAAAATACAATAAATTTGCTTTGTCATTTGAAATATTGTGTTTAAATTTGCATACTATAATTAGCGTTAAAATGGAATTGAAATATAGCAATTTAAGAGAGATAGAATTTAATAGAATTGTTGAGAAACTGAAAGCTGCATCATCATATAATGATAAGTATTCAATCGTTGGTCATGGTGACTCCTTAGAACTTCTCAAATTAATACCAGATAAATCTGTTTCTTTGGTCTTGACAGATCCCCCTTATCATTCTACAAAAAAAGATAATATCACTAATGACACTGCTTTTGAAACAGATGAATTATTTTTAAATTGGATGGAAAAGTATTTCCTTGAATGGAAAAGAGTTTTGAGACCTAACGGTAGTATTTTTGTATTTTGTTCTTCTGCGATGTCCGCTCGACTTGAAATTATTATGTCAGGCGAATTCAATGTTTTATCTCATATTGTTTGGACAAAACCTAATGACCCTGGGTTTGATGGTTGGAAAGGTAAAATGAAGAAAGAAAACCTTAGACAATGGTATCCGCATTCTGAACGTATACTTTTTGCAGAACCTGCCCTTGACGGAAACTTGAAACGTTCTTGGTTTGGACAGTTTTTACGTGAAAAGAGAATTAAAGCTGATTTGTCAGGTCACTATTTAACAGAACTTACTGGATCTTTTGGAAAAATAAATCATGGAGGTGCAGTGTCAAATTGGGAAACTGGTAGAAATATACCGAGTAAAGAACAATATGATAAAATTTGTGAAGCCTTACTTTCTACAAAGAAAGTAATTGAAATGCCTATTTACGAAGATGTTATTAGACCCTTTGAAGTTAACGCTTTTGTTGAATTTACTGATGTTTGGAATTTTAACTCTGTTAGACCATATAAAGGAAAACACCCGGCAGAGAAACCGCTCGACATGCTAGAACATTGCATCAATAGTACAACTTTTGAAAATGATATTGTTCTCGATTGTTTTGCTGGTTCTGGAAGTACAGCAATAGCTGCATTAAATTTGAGCAGGAAAAGTATTTCATTAGAAATTGAAAATGAATGGACTGATGTGATTGTTAATAGATTAAAAAATCATTCTCCTGATCTTACTAAGATTGTCAAACAGAAGCATGATATTATGAAATTAAATGGAAGAAAAGTAAATGAGACTCAAACAAGTTTATTTACCTAATTTGAAAACCATTAGTTTCATTCCTGTCAATTACTTCTGCCATCCATTTAAGGGTGCCAAATATACCTGAATCTTTTGTTACAACATTGCAATGATGATGGCCCCAACCAAGATTGTAGGGTTTATGATTAAATATTCCATTTTTTAATTCATTAATATGGAATAAGTTTAATTGAGTGACGGTTAAGTCTGGGACATCTCTACCTTCTGCTTGTTCCAATTTGTTGAAAAATCCTCTCGCGGAAAGTTTTTCCAAACAAAGTGGACATATTGTATTGTTATCTTTATCAATTATTCTTTGCTTAAATAGCCTCTCTGTATGATTTAATCCTAGTTTATCCGCCTCTTCAATATTTTCTTGTATTCTAATTTCTATATCCTCATTCGACATTCCAAATGATATAGAAATTTCTTTGGAGTCAAAACACTGCCAATAAAGGAATTCTAATTGTACTTTACATCTTTTAAATATTTCTGAGCTTGCATATTCATAAACTCTTATTCCTGCACCCTTTGAACCACTTATATTAAAACCATGAATAATTTTTTCATCTTTCTTAGATGTTGTTGATGGTACTCTAGCAACATAATCACCTGTTAATGGTTCTTTTCTTGAAATTGCAGCATTTAAATTTAACTTTTCTGGGTTATAATGATTCCATTGCTCTCTTGTTTCATAAAATATCAGTGCATTTTTCCCCAGATATAATCCTTTTGATTCCATTTCTTTTTTAAGTACATCGTTCATGAAAAAGAAGTCTGGTTTTATTAGTACAATAAAACCATTTTCAAAAACGCCTTCATTATCTGGTGCATGTGAGCAAATATCATAAACGGAATAGGGTATCAAAACAGTGCTATTTCGGTTTACTCTATTTTGATAAATCACATCATCATCAGCACCCCTTGTTTGTCCTGTTTTATAGATTTTACTCTCTATTAATTTGGGTAGTTTAATTGTTTTCCTTTTTGCCATCAAATAACTCCTTTATGTCAACATTTAAAGCTATAGCAATTTTCTCAATGTTGATAAGAGTTATATTTTTTTCGGCTCTTTCTATCATACCAATATAGGTGCGATGCAAGTCAGCTTTGAAAGAAAGTTCTTCTTGCGAAAGATTTTTTTCTTTTCTAATTTCTCTGACACGAAGTCCAAATTTTATAAGAATTTTTCTATTATCCATTGAGCAAAATTTCAACGGATAAAGCTATCTATAGTATGCAATTCATACCACATACTATAGTTAGCATTTTGAATTTATTTGTATGTCTCAATATTGAATTTTCTTAAATATTTATAGTCTTTAATCTGGTAACTCATAGCTTGCAGTGTCCCTTTAGTATTGGCGGTAACATTTGCATATTCGCTCCTCTATGGCGCTTATTCCCATTGTATCACTTCCTCTTTTCAGAATAAATTATTGTTCCAAAGTTATCATTTATTATCTTCATTTCAAAGTTTATTTACAAAATATTCAGCTTGTTCAGTTGTCTATTCATTTCATCCAAACAAGCCGTGTGTTTTTATAAATGCCTTCTCCCTGCTTGATCGTGCTATCATCTGTAACCCATCTGTAATCCATCTGTAACCTTTCTGTAACCTCACGATACAGAAAGGTATCAAATGAGTGTCAGATGGGTATCTGATGCAAGAGTAAAAACATCCACTTATCCCTTATGATCAGGGTAGAAATTCTGAATCGATTGCTTATTTTGAAAAGTAGGCATGAAAATTCAAAAATAAAGTCTCATAATATTAGGATTTATCTTAAACAAATATTATCTTTAAAGCTTCTAAACCATTTAAAACAAGTCAATCATGGCAATATTAAAAGGCGGAGTTGATGGGCCAATCTCTGGATTAGTGGGAACTGTTATTTGTTATAAGGTGGGTGAAGTTAATTATGTGCGTGGGAAGATAGGTCCAAGGTCAAAGAATTCGTGGAGCGAGAAACAAGTTCTACACCGTAAGCGCATTTCCAGCGTAGGTTCTTTCTGGAAGTCATTGGCCAAAAATCCGGCCAGATCAAGTTGGAGAACTGCTGCAGGACTATTGCCAGGATTTAGTTTGTTTCTCAAAACCAACCTTGCTGCCTTCAGTGCCGATGGAGAGCAGATAGATCTTGAATATCTTCATTTATCAACGGGTCCTCTTCCTTTGCCTCATCAACTCAACGCTTCTGTATCACTGGGCAATACCCAGGTGTGGGAAGCTACGTGGCTGAATGATTCAGGTAAAGGATTGGCAAAGTTGAATGATGAACTTTTGGTAATGGTGGTGCGGGATGGAAAATTCAGCAATTCTATCGCAACCGGAGCAAAGCGTGGCGATAAATCCGCCTCCGTTCAGCTTCCTGGCGGAGAGGGAACGGTTCAGGGTATTTATCTTTCATTTGCCTCAAGCGACAAAGCTTCCTATTCTCCGGATCAGTTTTTTGTTGCATAGACTTTTTTCAGGTGTTGAAGGTGATCCTTTTAATAATTATTTAGGATCAATTGCCTGGCCATCCCTTTTTACGAGAAGCAAAATCCAGCCAATACTATGTGCACAAAAGCATCAATCAATATTTTAGGATAGAATTAAGAACCCAGCTAATTAGTCGGGTTCGTAATTCTAAAGTTTAATACTTCTTGAATCTTTTATTTTAGTGACGCTTCGGTGGGAATTTACGATACGCAGTACCTGAATTTCTGTTTCTGTTATGCGATAAATGATAACATGCGATTCGAGAATAATCCACCGGTACATTTTAGATTTTGTGGGTAAGTGTCGGCATTCAGGAAAGAACGACCAATTGAGCGGTAATCCATCAACAAGCTTCCAGATTTCGGCTTCGTAAAGTTCTGCTTGCTGAATACCAATGGTGTCTATTTCATAAGTATAAACATTATCGAGGTCAAAGTTAAATTCCCGGGAAACTCTTACAGGGAATTTCTTTTTCTTCTCCATTCATCTATGATTTTTTTTGCTTCTTCTATTGTATAAAAAGGTCCATTTTCGGCTTCTTTAATGCCTGCTTTAAACTTGTCGAGGGTTATTGGATCGCCAGATAAAGCCCAACGGTCCGGTTCATTATTTCTTATCGTTTTTGTTTTCATAATTAAGGTATTTAAAATGCTAAAATTTAATGACTATCCTTTATTATGAATAAAGGTAAGGAATAAAATAAGAAATAAGGAATAAGGAATATTGCGTTCCGCGATACCGGATTACCCAGATTGCTTCTACAACAATAGATTACCGCATTATTCCTTATTCCTTATTTCTTATTAGATCAACAATAAGAAAGCGGAAATAACAGTGATCACGATAACGAAACCTCGATAGGTGTTTTCAGGAATAATCTTTACCACTTTGAACCCTATAAAAGCGCCCAGGGCAATAGCTGGCAAAGTCATCAGGTCAATCATTAGCGTTTCTGAACTGATGTTATTCCATACAAATAACTGAAGAGGAAACTTTGCAAAATTGATGATCATGAAGAACCATGCTCCCGTGCCGATAAAGCTATTTTTAGGAAGATGCATGGCCAACAGGTAAATGGCAAAAACAGGACCTGCAACATTTCCGATCATGGTGGCAAAACCGCCCAGAATGCCCATGGAGGCGGCAAACCACCATTTATCAGGAAATAGGTTGGTTCCTTTTCTTTTATCTTGCCAAAGCATCAACCCGATGCTCAGAAAAACAAGGATCGCGATTAAGTTTTTAAACTGTATGTCATTGACAATCTTGCCAATCCACAAAGCGAGCAAAAGGCCTACAACTGCCCATGGCAATACCTTAATCAAATGCCCCCAATTGGCATGACGGCGATAATAAGCCACCCCAAATAGGTCGGCCATCATAAGGATGGGCAATAGTACACCTGTTGAAGCTTTGGCCCCAAAAATAAAAGCCAGAGCAGGTACTACAATCATTGAAACGCCTGGTACGCCCACTTTCGACATTCCAATCAGCATTCCGCAAACTAAAATGATGCACCATTCGAAGGCATTAATATCCAAAGATGAAAGAAACTGCATACCGCTTTTTTGAGATCAGGACCCAAAAGTAAAACAATGAGAGCCAATCTACCATTTATTCCAAAGAAATAGTCAGGAGGCAAACTGTTTCATGATATTAAAGATACTCAGATTAGAACTTAATGGCAATCCCGATATTTCCATAAGCAATCCCGCTACCCAATTCAAGTAACAGGGCCAATCTATCAGAGAAATAATATCTACCCCCTATAAAAGCATCAAATTTAAATCCGCTGGCTGAAGCGCTTGTACCAAAGGTTCCAGTTCCAAAATTCTTAACGCTTACGATATCATATCCCAGCATAATACCGGCGTAAGTGTCCAGGTTTTCAATCAATTGGTAGTGAAGAGCTCCCCTTGCCCCGATAATAATATCGGTATATTTCCAACCATAACCAGGGCCATAAGTATATTTGGATCCGGTATATCCAACATAAGCTCCAACCCCAAGGGAACTATTTGCATCAAATAGTTCATCTTTTATACCCATTTCATAAGAACCAGCAATAGCAGGCGTATGATTGGAGTAACCAGAACCTGAATAGAGACTGCTTCCAAACCCAACAGAGAGGTTAACAACCTTATCACCTTTGTTAAAAGTGTTTTGTGCATTACCTTGCAATACGAATAATGCAATTACAATAAGTGGTAATAATAACTTTTTCATAGTAGCATAATTTAAAGGTTAAATAAATTAAATTTCTAATCTATTTAAAGATAATCAATTGTAACAATTTTACAAAGGGTTTAGGACTTTAATTCCAAAGAATATTAAATTTGATATAAATATTATATTTCGCTTGGTCAATTCATTTCAGTTTCATAACTTAGTTAAGCATAAAATAGAAGCAATGGATTACAAAAAACTAAGTATCAAGGAATGGGCCGTGGAAGATCGTCCCCGTGAAAAAATGGAAATTAAAGGTATTCGATCATTATCGGAAGCCGAATTGATTGCTATATTGATTGGCTCAGGAAGTTTGGACGAATCGGCAGTTGCCTTGTCACGTCGGATTTTGGCATCTGTGAACAATAACCTTAACGAGTTGGGAAAGCAAACTACCAAAGACTTTCAGAAGTTTAAAGGTATCGGACCGGTAAAAGCAACTACCATCTCAGCAGCAATGGAGCTGGGAAGGCGAAGGAAAGAATCGGAGCCGGTGGAGAAAACCAAAGTGATTACAAGCTCCGATGCGGCTTCTATCTTCAAACCACTTCTGAGTGATCTGCCACACGAAGAGTTCTGGGTTTTATTCCTCAATCGCAATAACCTGATGATCGACAAGGAAATGGTGAGCCTGGGTGGAGTATCTGGCACAGTGATTGATGTACGAATTATTCTGAAAAAGGCACTTGAAAAGTTGGCTTGCTCAATAATTTTATGCCACAATCATCCTTCAGGTAATCTGGTCCCCAGTGAAGCTGACAAGGAAATTACCCGAAAAATAAAAGATGCGGGTAAACAGATGGATATTCCTGTAATCGATCATTTGATTATAGGAAATGGTTCCTATTTTAGCTTTGCGGATGAAGGTTTGCTCTGATTTCAGAAATAAAAATGATGAATTGAGATAAAATTGCTAATTTTATGGCAGATATCAAAACAACAATGCTAGACTGCAAAGTTGAGCTGTTATTGAAATTTTAACTTTTGACTTTAACTTTTTCCTGTGGAAGAAATGCACGATTCTACGCTTTTAATTTATTCGCCCCTGATAACAGCGCGGGTTGAATATTCCTTTGAGCTGCTCTTTAAATCTATACTTGGAATTGAGTTAATTTTTACGACCAATCCAGAGGAGTTTATGCAATCAGTGTTGCCTAAAATCAACTATTCACAAACAAATCTTTATTCAGGATTATTTCTGAAATCTCATTCGCTTCTTTTTGAGAAAACGATTTCTAATATCGAAATTGAGCTTGTTGATTATCGGGAAATGAAATTGTTTTTCCCCACTTCAGAAGATTCATTTTTACCCTTTGACCCCTTTGCCAGTGCTTTTTACATCGTTACCAGGTACGAAGAATATTTGTCGGAAAGTACTGACATACATGAGCGATTTACTGATTCTGAAAATATGCTGGTTCGTAATGGGTTGCATCAGAAACCAATTGTTGATTTGATGGCCTATTGGATTGCTGAGCAGATAATAAGGCAATATCCAGTATTTAAAATTCACAAGCGTACCTTTCAGTTTATTACTTCCATTGATATTGACAATGCCTGGGCATTTAAAAATAAAAGTCCGTTAATCTCCTTCGGAGCCATCGTGAAGGCATTTTTCAATGGTCATTGGGACGAACTAAAACAACGGCTGGTTGTTTTCCTGGGACTACGAAAAGATCCTTACGACACCTACAAATACATACTTGAGACCTATAAAGGGATACTTAACCATGTCATTTTTTTTATACTCATAGGAAATCGCGATCAATTTGATAAAAACATCTCCTTTAAGAACAAACGTTTCAGGCAACTGATAGCAGAACTCTCTTCGGTTTGTGAAGTTGGTATTCATCCCTCTTATGCTTCAAACAGTAAGCCCTGGCTATTTGAAACTGAGAAAGATAGGCTGGAAGATATTATGCAGAAACCTGTTACCAAAAGTAGGCAGCACTTTCTCAAACTTAAACTTCCGCAGACCTATCAGCAGTTACTGAAAATGGGAATTTCAGAGGATTACACAATGGGTTTTGCCAGTTTAGTGGGATTTAGAGCAGGCACTTGCACTCCTTTTCATTTCTTTGATCTGAGCCGCAACCGTCGTACAAAATTGCTTATTCAACCGTTTCAAACAATGGATGTCACGTTAAGAAACTACCTGAAACTGGAGCCTGATGAAGCCTGGAAATTAATTGAAAGACTAATGCTTGAAGTAAAAAAAGTGAACGGTACATTTATCAGCCTTTGGCACAACGAATCATTGAAAGAATCAGGCCAATGGCTTGGATGGCGAAAGGTATTCGAACAGATACTTGAAACTGGATTAAAATATAGCAATGAGCAATCCTGAAATCCGGTTTATAAAAAATACAGACATTGATTATCAGCGATGGGATCAATGTATAGCTGCGTCTGCCGTTCCCTTGATTTACGCTCAATCGTGGTATCTTGACCTCATTAGTCCACATTGGGATGCACTCATAAGTGGTGAATATGCTTATGTAATGCCAATCAGCATCTCACGAAGATTTGGAATGTCATTTTTATTGCAACCCATATTTGCCCAACAACATGGTATCTTTCCTGAAGCTGATAATGCCATACAAAATAAATTCCTGTCCACTATTCACGATCAGTTCAAATATATAACCATCAATTTAAATGCAAGCCATTGCGAACCATTTCCGAAAGGGTTTAAGGTACAACAACGAAGCAATTTTATATTGAACTTATCTCCTTCAAACGTTGATCTTAAATCTAATTATTCAAAACATACCCGTCGGCAAATCAAGAAGGCGGAAGAGAATAAGGTATCGATAATTAAAGGATTGCAAATAAGCGAATATTTAAACCTGAAAATTTCAGTAACTAAAAATACACTTCAACAGCCAACAATGCAAACGTTGAAGCGTTTGATTGAATATGGACACAGTCAGGGAAACGGAATGATTTATGGCGCCTATAACGAACACAATACACTTTGTGCGGCAGCATTTTTCATTTTTAACGGCAAGCGGGTTACCTACCTGAATGCTGTTTCGTCTGACGAAGGAAAAAATATCAACGCGATGCACAAGATCGTCGATCAGTTTATTTTTGAGCATTCAGGCACACCCTTAACGCTCGATTTCGAAGGATCGGTTATTGCCGGAATCGCAAGGTTTTATAAAGGATTTGGTGCTGTATCAGAACAATATTATTGTCTGAAATGCAACAGATTACCTATCCCTTTACGTTGGTTTATAAAATAACTCGTGTATGAACAGTAAATCATTCAAAAGCACTATCGCATCATTCTCAGGAATTATACCTTTTGAGAAGTTGATATTAACCTCCGGGCACCGCTTTATTTTGCCCTTTTGGCACGCTGTTTCAGATGATCAACTACCTCATTTGTCGCAATTGTATCGTGTTCAGACCATTGCAGAATTTGAACGGACCCTTGATTTTTTGTTGTTGAATTACAAGTCCGCATCAGCTGATGACTTATTGAGACTTGGTACTAATCGAGGAAAATTGGAGAATAAACTTTTCTTTCCTAGTTTTGATGATGGGATGGCCGAATGTTATCATATAATTGCCCCCTTGTTGAAAAGAAAAGGAATTCAGGCTGCATTTTTTATAAACCCGTTGTTTGTAGACAATAAGACCCTATTCCATCGTCATAAGGCAAGTTTGATTTTGAATACCATTCAAGCCCAAAAATCAAACTCTTCAGAATTAAAAGAAGCGAAACAACTGATACAAAAAAAGTTTAATAACAATGATCTCTATGAGTTTCTTCATCAAACCGTTTTCACTGACCATTGGTTACTTGATATGATTGCTAAAATATTCGATATTGACTTTGATCATTTTAGAACTCATCAACAACCCTATATGACGCTTGGTCAGATTAAAGAATTACAGGATGATGGTTTTTTAATTGGGGCACATGGAATGGATCATTGTGAATTTTTCTTATCTTCGGACGAAGAAATCATGCATCAGATTACCTCCAGCATGGAGTTTTTAATGCGGGAAGTAAATCCACCCATAAAGACATTTGCATTTCCGTTTACTGATTTCAATGTGTCAGATAACATTTTCGAAATAGCCAATCAGGATAAGCTATGGGATCTGAGCTTTGGAACTGCCGGAATAAAAGATGAAAACATGCCTAACCATCTGCAACGAATTCCTATGGAATCAAGTGAAATTACGGATGGTAAAGTGGTTATTCGTACAGAATATATGTGGTATTATTTTAAATCAGTTTTTGGTAAAAATAAAGTGAACCGACAATGAATCTTTGGGAAAAATATGATGCCAGTTTTAAGGAAAATGCTTCCAGAACAGCTTTTTACATTGAAAACCGTTTTTATACTTACGCTGAATTCAGGCAATATATAAGTGGTAGTCAGCAACTGCTTTTGAAACATGTTGGCCTCATGAATGGCCAATCAATAGGAGTAATGTGCCATGATAATATTGAAACTTTCGCGGCCATTTTTGCCTTATGGTTTTCAGGATGTCGATTTGTGCCTCTTCATCCTCTTCATCCGTTGATTACTACTATTGAAAAAATCCAACAATCTGATATTAAATGGATCTTCGATACCGAATTAAGCCAGTCAACCAATGAATTGAAGGTCAATCGACTCAATAATAAAGATTTAAAAAGCAGCGAATCTTTGGTAATTTACAAGCAATCTGATTGTGCATATATTATTTTTACTTCAGGAAGTACCGGGAAACCAAAAGGAGTGCCCATTACTGTTAAAAATGTAAATGCTTACGTCAGTGGCTTTTTGGAACTTTATCCTGATTTGAATTCCTCGGATCGTTTCCTTCAAACTTATGACCTTACTTCTGATGCAGCTTTTACCGGCTATCTGAATCCCCTATTTCTGGGAGCGACCGTATATACCATCCCTTCAGGAAGTTTCAAATACCTGTCGATCGTTAAAATCCTTCAGGAACAAAATATTACATTTACTAAATTCACTCCTTCGGTTCTAAATTATCTGCGACCCTATTTTAAATCTATTCGGCTCGACTCCCTCAGGCATTCACATTTTGGCGGTGAAGCATTACCTTATGATCTGGTAAATGAATGGGCTGGATGTGTTCCGAATGCTGAAATATCGAATGGCTATGGGCCTACAGAAACCACCATTACCTGCACCATCCATCGCTCCGGTATTGATCAGCTTAAGGAACATGTTTACAATGGAATCATCTCAATCGGCAAACCTTTTAAGGAGGTGAAGATACTGATTATTGATGAAAACGATCAGATTGTTGCAGAAGGGGAAAAAGGAGAATTATGTATTGGTGGAAATCAGGTGATGGATGGCTACCTCAATGCAACTGCCGAAACTATCAGACCATTTTATGTTCATCAATCTGATAGGGGTAATAAAGAAAGATATTACCGCAGTGGTGACCTTGTTTTTCGTGATTCCAAAGGGTTCTTATTCTTTTGCGGACGAAAAGATGATCAGCTAAAAATAAGTGGTTACCGTATCGAGCCTGCTGAAATAGAGCTGGCCGTGAGTCAACTTGCTCAGGGTATGAAATCAAAGGCTTATGGATTTCAAAACAAGAGAGGAACAGATAGCATCGTTGTGTTCATTCAACAATATGAAGGGAAGTCAGATGAGCTGAAAGATAACCTTCGTTCGATGCTTCTGTCGGCATTAATTCCTGAAAAGATTATATCTATCAGGCAATTTCCACTCAATCCGAATGGGAAAGTTGATAAATCTATTCTCTTTGAGGAATACGCAAAACAGATTTATGAATAATATACAACAAGAAATCAGGAATAACCTATATGAATTTTATGACCATATCGCTCAAATCTGCGGTATTTATGCCGAAGAAGAAGATCATTGGTCGGTCATCCGAAATATTCCAGGCTCATGGCCCCGTATCATTTATAACATTGGCCCTGAAATTCTAACACCCGATTCAAGTATTATATTTGAAGAAAAAATCAAATCAGGTACTTATCCAGAAATACTAATTGCCAGTGATCAGGACATCAAAGAGACGGATTCGTTTCTAAGAAGTAAAGGATTTTACCCATTTACTGCGTGGAAAGGTATGGCTGCGAGTGGAACCGATATTCCAGTAGCTGATTTACCTGTGGATATCGAGGTGATCAAGCCCGATAGCCCTGCAGTCATTGAACAATGGATAAATATTGTAACTTCGCAATTGATTTCCCCGGCACGATTGGATAAAACCCTCGTGAAAAGTTTGATAGCAAAGCCAGGTATCGAAATTTACTTACTAAAACACAAGGGAGTTGGCATTTCAACGATCCTTGTTTTTACTTCGGAGACTTCAACAGGCCTATACCTGCTTGCCACTGAAAAATCATCGCAGAGGCAAGGGTTCGGGAAGTTTTTGATTCATTGGGTTTCATTCATGGAAGCGCGCAAGTCAAACAGGCCAATTGTTTTACACGGAACTTCTATGGGAGAAGCCATATATGCAAAATTGGGTTTCAAACCTTATAATCAATTCTTTTTGTACCGATATTTAAATACACAACGATGACCAGACAACAAATTTTCACCAGAATAGAAGCCATTTCTAAGAAGATATTTGGCGAGGCAACCAACATTACCGAGGCAACTTCATCATCAGATATTGAAAAATGGGATTCGATGAATCATGTAGTTTTAATATCAACCATCGAAAAAGAATTTGCTGTAACTTTTGATATCATGGAGATTATAGGAATCACTAAGTTCGGCGATTTTATTGACCTGATTGAAAAAAAACAAATTGAATGCTGATAAAAGAAATAAAGGTCGCTGAATTACCTGATTTTGTTAAGAGCGATCTCTGGCAACAACTCAACCCAAAACCATTGACAGATTTGAGGGCAATCTCTCAGTTTCACAATCCAAGGGCTAATCCAAACGATATCGCTCTGATTATCGCCTATGAGAATCAGCAACTTATCGGCCTGGTAGGTTTATTCCCAAACCTGATCAATGGCCAGGTCGGACAAACAGCCTACTCAAATACATGCTGGTGGGCACATCCTGTTAAGGGAAAGCAGCTTGCAATACCTCTTTTCCTCAAAGCTTATGCATTGTGCGGTCAACGAATGTTTATGACCGATTGTACACCTCATACCCTGAGCATTCTTGAAAAAACAAATTGGTTTGAATTTCCTGATACTACTCCCGGGATCCGTGGCTTTCTGAAGTTTAATCTGCATGAAATCATCCCGTCGAAATTACCTTTGACGCGTAAACTAACCCCACTGTTTAAACTATCAGACCAAACGCTTAATTTTCTTCTTACACCTTACCAAAAGATAGTTAGATTTAAGTTTAACAATAATGCTCAAAAGGTAGAAAAACTTACCACCTTGAATGAGGAACTATACGCTTTTATTGAAAATCACTCACAAAATGAATTTACCAGAAGGTCAGGAAAAGAACTTGAATGGACCATGCAATTCCCATGGATAAAGACGAAAAATATTGAACAACAATCAACTCCAATTGAATATCCGTTTACGTACATTGTTGAAAGCTTTGAACAATATTTCATTAAAATTACTTCCTCACAGCTGACCATTGGACTTTTATTTATTTCGATAAGGGATGGCCAGATGAAAGTGCCTTATGCCTATTTTAATGAAAAAAATGCCAGTCAGGTGCTCAAAGTAATATATCAACAAGCATTGCTTAAAAACGTGGTTACGCTGACTGTTTTTTGTCCTCAACTGGTTAATGCAATGAATTCGGCACCTCATCCTTTTATATTCAGAAAGAAAATTAAACGACTGATGGCTATTTCGAAAATACTATCAGACGTCTATCTCCAATATCCACAATTTCAGGATGGAGATGGTGATGTGGTTTTTACCTGAAAAATTGCCACTATGCGAATCCCAAGTGCAAGTAATTGGGAAGACTTATTAATTGTAAAACATCAAGAAGTTACCGGCTCGAGATCTAGTAATGGCGTTTCATATAGTTTAGATGAAATAGAAAAAGTTTATACTATCCTGGGTACTCCGTACTAAGGTTAGGGTTACGGTGTCTATTAACTTGTATACTAAGCTGAAATACAGGAGAGTAAGTTTTTTAACTAGATAGGGTCTGCTGAAAAATTCATCCCGATCCCGAGTACTCGGGAGGGACAGTATTATAAGAAGATATCAACCTGCAAATTAAAACAAGTGCTCCCGAGTACTCGAGATGAATTGACGATTCATCCCGAGTACTCGAGAGCACTTGTTTGGTTTTAGAATCAATTAATTGGGTCACTAGTGTCTATTAATTTTTGTTAAAATGCATCATATTTGTTTTATGCACAGTATGCTAGCCTCTCATAACCTTGTCGCCCTTTTGAATTTTGTTCCTTTGTATTCAGGTACAAATTGGAACAGG
>Ga0209100_1000356_pt1 | contig 41579 bp, 38 predicted proteins | sample lystaG_FD_185480 | JGI IMG/M metagenome (GOLD analysis project Ga0209100, IMG submission 185480) | Glacier valley bacterial and archeal communities from Borup Fiord, Nunavut, Canada, to study Microbial Dark Matter (Phase II) -... | ecosystem: Environmental > Aquatic > Freshwater > Ice > Glacier ... | reverse complement strand
TTTCCATTTGGTTCAACTATGCCGAAAACAAATGGAAATCGGCATAGTTAAGGTTTGTCATCCCCCTTTATTCTTTGTTGCCTAGCTTATTCAAATCCTATTTTCTAATCTCCCAAATCGGGTCTCTAGTCTTGTTGGCAAAACCTTATATATATATATACAAAGACGTAGTCTTTGTAATATATATATATAAAGGGCTTTTGTCGAACAAATAGATACTGGAAATTCCCTCAAATGTCAAATATTACCATTTTACCGTCGAACAAACTCTTGGTAAAGATAAACATCGAATTTGCAATGCTTACATCAATTTCCGTCGAACAAAAAATCACTCCGTCGAACAGTCTTGGTAACAATAAACCCATTGATTTCAACGTTTACCATTTATTCCCATAAATGTCAATTCAGCTTATAATAGCCCAAAACGTTGAAATTCCAATCTTGGTAAAGATAAACTTAGGTATTGCAACGCTTTGCTGTCTTTTCGTCGAACAGTTTTTTTATACTTTGATTTTTGTTCGACGTTTTCTGTAACCCAGTGATTGCAATGGGTTTAGGGTTTTATTAAGTTTTTGGTCGCTTTTTAGTGATTTTGCTTGACAAGAATTTAGAGCTGATTTATACTGTGGATACAGTCAATTTAAACTTGTCAACACATAATATTATAAGGAGAAAAAACAATGGAAAAAGAGAAAAAAGTCTTAGAGCACAGGGTAGCATTTAGAATGGCGGATGAATTGTTTAACAAGGTATCTCTGGAGGATAATGCTGGGGAGCTAGTACGAGAATTGCTTGAAAATCATTATAGACTAACGCCTAAGATACCAAAGCCGAAAGAACACGCTGTAAAAGGTCATTTAGTAGCCACAAAGACAGGGAAACGGGCTCTGATACTCCCAGTAGGGGATATATTGATGAAAGGGCAACCCGATAGGGAGCGTGTTGAGCTTTGGTGGTGTCCGTTAGAGCACGTAGATACTGTGGTAAAGTTAATGTCGGTATTCGATGGTTGCTCAGCTGGTATAGGGGAAGAGGGTAATGGTACGGACTATATGCCCGAGATAATCCAGGAAGAACACCAAGAGCGTAAGCGTAACGGGTGCTTTACCCCATCGTGTAGAATGGATGAAGCCCTTATCGGGGATAAGTTAATATGGATGAATATAGACGATAGTGAAAAGGCGATAAAGAGCTTCAAAACGCATACCGCAGTACCGTGTCCTATTAGAATTGACGTGATAAGGTATAACGACGACGATAGATATAAAGAAGCTTGTACTATCGGGAATAAGTTATTCACATACTACTATAAAAATACCAGACCATATGATAACAGTGCAATAGATACGCATACTAATGTATTCAACAAACTGTACGACGTCGACTAGAAACGTTGAAATTGCAACGGTTTGAGAAATGTGTTGACAAGAATGTCAGAATGTGATATAATAGAGCCATCGTTTGAAGTGTCAGTCTTGGGCTGAGCAACAAACCGATGGCTTTTGACTCGGAGCCGAAGTGGTTGAACAATCCCAACACTTTGAAACAAGTTAATTTTATAGTATTGAAGTATTCATACGCTAGATGTATGAAAGCACAGTTGCATTGCTGAATGGCTCGACCAAGCCTTATATGTAACAGGAAAGGTTCGCTGAAACCACGAAAAAGAAAGTGAGGTGTTATATATGAAATATAAGGTGTTTAGGGAATTAGCTGGTAGTTGTTTTGGTAAACATAATCCACTAGAGTCTATGTGTAAAGTGTGTACTAAACAAGTTAAGTGTATAGAAAGGGGATTAAGCATGAGTTATTATGGAGATAAAGTCACTGATTTACTAGAAGAAAATAAGACTTTAAGACGTCGCTTAGCACGTCAGTTAAGAATTAATAAAGAATTACAAGACCTTGTTGATGTTACAACAACAGGACTTTCTGATGTTCTTGCTAAGACGAAGCAAATGCACGAAAACCAAATTAGTATACAGGAATACTTAGATAGTTTGAAATAGAGAGGAGAACCACAATGGAAAAGAGATTTAGACTAGATAAAAGGCACTTTAGCGTGCTATATCAAGGGCACAGCACATCGGCTTTGATAAATGGTAGTTATTACTTCGGGTACATAAACGACAAAGGTGGTCTGGTAGTGCTTAACGAGGAGCGTAAGTGGAGCAAATATGGCGTTAAAAACTTTAAACAGTATCCTGGCGTGCTAACAACAGTAGTCCACGTTTATGGAAGCCTTGCTATTAAAGGCTCTGACGTAACAACGTGTACTGACTCGGGGTTAATAAACCTTAAAACTCCGTCTATAGGAAGTACCTCTAAAGAAATCGCCGATATGCTTGGTATGGACGCTAGTGTAGTAGAAAGTATACTGAGCGGTTCCTTTCCTAGTAGTAGTAGTACAATAACCGGTTCTTTTTATGCTGGCGGTGGCGGTGGTATTATAGGAGCAAGCACTACACCATCTAAGGCTACTGTAATGCCTCATACTTTTAGTAATGCAACCTATGTAGCAGACACTATTGCACCCGTAGTAAAGAAAGAGAGCGTGAAGATGACAACATATCCAAAGAAAAATACCTTATCCCACTTCCTTAATGAACAGGGAGTAAGTGACACATTAATAAAGAAAATACAGGAATTTAGAAATGAAAACAAGCTCGATAGTGGAGAAGCTTCCTTGCTAGAACGTATTAATAAGCCTAACAGTTGGTATGTGGGAAAAGAATGGAGCTTGGCAATATCGGCTATATTAGCTGGTAAGAACATCTTGTTAGAGGGCGATAAAGCGACTGGTAAGAACGTGTTTGCTGAATGTCTTGCTTATTTGTTTGGTAGACCAATATGGGATATATCCTGTCATACTAACACAAACGCCGAGTCTCTTATCGGTGGAGAAACATTCCGAGACGGACAAGTTGAGTTTAGACCTGGTAGTGTTTATAACGTAGCTAAGTTTGGTGGTTTTGGTGTCCTAGACGAAATCAATATGGCAAAAGCCGATGCTCTTGCAGTATTGCACAGTATAACTGACCGTAGAAGAGTCCTTGATGTTCCTGGTTATCAGCGTCTTAACCTTAACCAAGCTACCCGCTTTATTGGAACGATGAATTCGGGATATGCTGGTACTCGTGAGTTAAACGAGGCTCTTGTCTCAAGGTTTGTGGTAATACACGTTACGAGTATGCCGAAAGCAAGTCTGCTCAAGCATTTACAAGCGATGTATCCTAGTGCTAATGCATCAACACTTGGTTATTTTGCACAGTTATTCTGCGACTTACAAGCTAAGGCAAAGAGCTCCGAAATATCCACAAAATCAGTGGACTTACGAGGAATACAGGACGCTATTGAGATAGTTGAGGTAGGGAACGTTAGTCCTTATGAAGCTGTCGAAGTGTGTATCATCAACAAAGCCTTTGATGAATACGAGAAAACACTTGTTAGAGACGTAGTAAACACGTTAATACCAAAGAGTTGGACTAGCCTAGACTTATTCAGTCTACCAGGTTCTATCTCAGTAACATTTTAGGGGGTGTAATATATGTTAAAAAATCAAAACCGTGTCGCCAATATGGCGTACACCGTAACTGGACGGTATGACTTCAAGGTAGAGGGGGGAGAAAACTCCTGTACCGACACTAAGAACGTTTCAATCCATAGTGACAGCGTGTTAGAGCAAATCGGTATGAGCCCAAAAGACATTATGGACCTTCAGCTTTCTGCTAGTGCACACGAAGCAGGGCACCTTAACTACTCTAAGATGGAAGATATGACGGACTATATGAAGAAGATGCAGACGTTAGGAGCCGACCTTGCCCAAGCAAATGACCTTATGCAGATTGTTGAGGACTATCGTATTGATACAGAGATAGCACGCCATAGACCCGGCTACAAAGATTTGAGTGAACGCTCGCTAAAAGTGTTATCTGGTGTGTTTTCGGAGTTTCCTAAGACCGCCGATAAGTTGTTTGTGGAGACAAAAGCACTTGGCTGTTTGCCTTACGGGTTGGACTTATCCAAGTATCCCGGGTGGGATAAAGCAGTTGATTGGACTAGAGTACGGGCTATGGCAACTGAGATAATGCAACGTTCCACAAAGGCAACAAGCTCCAAAGAAAGTGCCGACATCGCCGCTAATATGTATATTAAATACTATGGCTTACCAGACCCTAGTGAGTCCAAGAGCAAAAATCCTAATCCAGACCTTAACGAGGAAGATGGTGGAGAGGGAGACGGAGATAGCACAGGCACTAAAGCCCCTAACGCTGAAAGCAAGGAGAACGATAGCAAGGAAAAAGGTGGCGACGAGGACAGTAACGACGCTGATAGTAATGATACTGACGATAGTGAGGATAACGAGGATAGTGACTCTGATAATGATGACGATAGTGACTCCGAGAGTGATGCTGATAAGGAAAATGAGTGTAATGACGCTGTAACCAAAGAGCTTACGGAAAAAGAGCTTACGGAAATGATAAAGAAAAGTATGGAAAAAAGCTCACTCGATAAACTTGTGGATACTGAGGTTGATGGAAAAGTTAAAAAGGCGATAGATAATGCAAAGGCTTTAGCGATTACTGAGGATACAAGCACTAGAAACCGTGAAGATGCACGTAAAGAATGTATTAAAGTCTACGGAAAACCCATATTAACACCTATCGAAGCACAACGTTTAGAGGACGCTGTAGGGGTAGGGATGAACAAAGGAGCGTTAGTTCACTACACTGATATATCCGAGACACTAAATAGGACTTCTAGCGGACAAAAAAGTTGTAAAAGCTACAATATGGCATCAATTAAGAGACTGGATAGACAAGCACTCCAGTTAGCAAACGAGATAAGGACAAGCCTTACTGCAAGAGACACGGAAAGCTTCTCTACCTCAACAATAGGACACATTAAACCTAACAAGATATGGAAAGCCACTCATTGCGACAATCCTCACGTGTTTACACAAAAGGAACAGACCGAAGAGGGCGGGTTCATAGTTGACCTGGTAGTTGACGCTAGTGGTTCCAATTCGGGGCAACAAATAATGGTAGGACAAGCGTGTTATGTAATCGCAAAAGCATTTAATCTAGTAGGTATTCCAATCAGAGTCGTGTCTTTTAGAACTTATAAGGGCGGTACGGTGCTAGAGCGTATGAGAGACTATCACGACCCTATGAAAAAGACCGAAGACGTGCTTGGGTACAATGCCGATGGAGCGAACAGAGACGGGTTGGCTTACCGTTCGGTATATGAATTATCTGATAAAGACCCTAGCCTTAACCACATAATGATATGCTTCTCTGACGGACAGCCAAGTGGTTCAAGCCACCTTATTCGTAGTGCTGGTGGGTCTAATAGCTATGAAAACCAACACGACGAATATGGAGTGATAGACAAGTCAAAACCCCTCAACTATCTGTTCAACGGAAAAGACGGCTTAGATGATACTGCGGAAGCTATTAGAGACATTAGAAAAAAGGGTGTCGCCTTGATGGGGGTTTACGCTACTGACTATAAAGACCCTAGAGCCTTAAAGTGTGAACAACTGTGTTTTGGCAAGGACTTTGCGAACATTAACACACCAGGCACTATGGTTCCTGTCGTAGCAAAATACATAAAACAACAAATTGCAAAGACTTTCGAGTAATAGTGACAAATAAGGGGTTGACAGTGTGTTCAACCCCTTGTATACTGTGCTTGCTTAGTTTCTACTAAGGAGGTAGTTTTATGAATGATGAAGTAATAATCAAAACTAAAAACGAAGCATTAGAATTAATTGCGGATATTGCCAATGACTATGATAATTGCAAGACTATCGAGCAATTTAAGGCATTGGTTGATGAAATGGCGGAGTTTGCCAAACGAGGTTTAAAACTCGATAAATAGTGATTACTAAGTGAAAGGGGGTGGAGAAGAAATGGCTATTGAGGAAAACACAAAGAAGTATGATGATAAACAGGCTACTAACGTCAGAATAGACCCGACGTTAAAAGACAGATTATTGCAAGAAGCAGATGAAAAGAAAAAGACTATGGCAGAAATAATTAATGATATGCTAAGAAGACGCTATAAATAAGGGAGGCAAGTACGAATGAAATTGAATGTTCTAAAAGCAGTTTGGAACACACAAGAGGGTTATGTATTTGTTCCTAGACGTAAGGGTAAAGTATGGGACGAGGGTAGAGCGTTTGAGTATCCAGCCGATTGGGTTGCTATTCAATCCCGCATTATCAAGTCAGCAGACGACGATTGGGATACTTATTGGTGTCCTATGGTCTTCGATAAGCCCAAGAGACTCAAGGAGAACGCCAAACGAGAACAAGGTATTCTGTGGGCGGACTTGGACGAAGTCGACCCTAAAGATTTAGGAAATTTAAGACCCTCTATAGCGTGGGCATCCTCGGAAAACCGTTATCAATGCTTATGGTCTCTTGATAGCAAACACGATATTGATGTTGTAGAGCAAGTGAATAAAGATTTAACCTACCACATAGGAGCTGATAAGGGTGGTTGGGACGTAACCCAAGTGCTAAGAGTACCTGGAAGTCCTAATTTCAAGTATGACCCACCGCAACAAGGCACGTTCCTATGGGCTGAGAAAAACTCTTATGTGCTTGAGAAAGTGCAAGAGCAGGTAGTGGCTACGGAGAGCGTCGAGGGCTCTAGTACAAAGAACGTTATTGAAATGGTTCTTTCAGAGTGGACAATACCACCAAGAACACGAGACTTACTCTTGACTAAGCCCGAAGAGGTAGAACAAGGAGAACGTTCCGATAGATTGTGGGAGATAGAGACATCACTCATAGAGTCGGGAGTGCCTTTGATGGACATAGTAGACGTGATATTGATGTGTGCCTGGAACAAGTTTAAGGGCAGACGTAATGAAGCCGAGCAAATCTATCACGAGGTAATGAAAGCGGATAAGCACGTTAAGACAAGAGTTGAAGAAGAAAAGAAAGTATTATCTCCAGTAGAAGACCGCATACGAAAAGATATGTGGGCTATACCGTTCGATACGTTCGTTTCCACAAGAATAGAAGCTCCAAAGTGGCTTGTGGAGGGCATCTGGCAAAGTGGAACGTACGGAATGATTGCTGGAGAGCCTAAGACGTACAAGTCAGTTCAAGCAACGGACATAGCCTTATCAGTAGCGACAGGACGTCCTTACGTTGGGCAGTTCCCAATAGGTATATCGGGAGCCGTGTTGTATATCCAAGAGGAAAACAACGCTCAAACGGTACAGGACAGGATATTCAAGACAGCGTATGCAAAAGGTATGTTAACCGCAACTCCTTGTGGTTGGGCATTGGCAGACGATTTACCCTTGTATTTCTCCAATAACTACGGTGTAGACTTAACCACAAAGGATAGCAGAGAGCTGATTGAAGCCACCATAATCAAGCTAAAGCCCGTTCTTATCATCTTAGACCCACTGTATATGATGCTAGGACAAGTGGACGAGAATAGTGCCAAAGAGGTTGGCGACATTCTAAGATGGCTGACCTACATAAGAAATGAGTATGGCGTCGCATTAATGATATGCCACCATTATAACAAAGGCGGTTCGAGTGCAAGAGGTGGACAACGTGTAAGAGGTTCATCGGCATTTCACGCTTGGGTAGAGTCGGCATTATACATCAAATCGACAGCAGAGCCTAACACCGTGAAGATAGAGCGTGAGTTCAGAGCCTACCCAAGTATGGAAGAATTAACTATGAGGGTGGATATGGGGGCTCCAGGAGAGCTTTATTACAGGATAAGTATGGAGCAGACGGACGATACAAAAGGAACCGATGCGAAGCAAGAGCAAATCATTAACTTGTTAGCCACATCACATCGTAGCTTTGAGGAAATGAGAACGCTTGTAAGTATGACGAGAAGAGAGCTAGTAGAAACACTTAAAACACTTGAAACAGCAGACTTGCTAGAGAGAAAAGGTGGTAACAAAGGTGGCAAGACGCTGTATAGCTTGAAAGAAAGGTTCGTGGATAAAGATGACGACAGCAAAGAGGACGTACAAGTATAAGACAACGCCTACCGTTGAACAGACTTACGCCCTAAAGAGTGCCTTAAAGCAAGGTAAGTATGGCATCTTCTTTCAACAGCGTGTAGGTAAAACAAAAGTGGCAATAGACTTCTGTGGGGTAAACTACTTCAAGAAGAACGCTAGAAAGGTTTTAATAGTGTGTCCATTATCAGTGCGGAGTGAGTGGGAAGCTCAAGTAGACGACCACTTACCCGACGAGATACCTAGATTGGTGTTTATGTATCCCGATAAAGATATGAAGATTAATGAGCTACTTAAATGCACTAAGAAACCTATAGCACCGCTCGTATTCCTGGTTGTCAATTATGACAAGCTGACAACCCAGAGAGAACGTATTCTCTGGTGGGACGCCGACATTGTAATCTTCGACGAGAGCCACTTAGTCAAACACCACAATAGCAAACGTTCTAAGGCATCAGCATCTATTACTAAAAATAAGGATATGGTGCTTTTGCTTACGGGAACCCCAATCACGAAGAGTTGGACGGACATATTCAGCCAGTTTAAAGTGATGAACCCCGAAATATTCGGTAGTAGATGGGTAGCATTCCGTGAGAAGTACGCTATAATGGGTGGCTATATGAACAAGCAAGTAGTTGGGTGTACCGACATTGACGATATTAAAGCAATCGTGAAAGACCACTCGGTAAGAGTGCTGAGGAAGTCGGTAATGAAAGAGCCCGAAATAGAGGAGATTATACTCAAAATCCCATTCGAGCCATCAGCTCAGAAGAGGTACGACGAGCTGAAAAAGACGTGGGTAACTGAGCTTAACTCTGGTGCAGTAGTCGAGGGAGACCTTGCAGTTACAAGGCTTATGAGACTCCAGCAGTTCTGTGGAGGATTTGCAACGTCAAGTGAGGGCGTCGTTGAGCAGATAAGTAGTGCAAAAGCAGAGGTATTGCGAGACCTATTAACCACAAAGCAATGTGGTAATGAGAAGATGGTAATATTCCATCGGTTCAAGGCAGAGGCGGTATTGCTCCAACACGTACTTAGGAAATTCAACGTCGGTTATTACAACGGCTCGGTTCCCGAAGATGAACGGCTCAAGGTTAGAAAAGATTTCCAGGCGGGAAAACTTGACGCTATTGTAGTTCAAATTGCGACGGGAGCTATGGGCGTATCGTTTGACACGGCTCATATCAACGTCTTTTACTCTCTCGATTTTAGCTTGATGAATTATCTACAGGCTAAAGATAGAGTGATGGGGCGTAACCAAACGAGTGAGGTAGTGACGAATTACTACCTGGCTATAGACAAATCAATAGACTTGAAACTGATTAACACGTTAAAGAACAACGAAGACTTCGCTAGTTCTGTATCTGACGCCTATAAGGCAGTTTTGAAAGGAAGTATTTAGTATGAAAAGAGAAGATTTAGAGAAATTAGTTGGTAAACTTGGTAGCTTAATGGATAGTATGCCAAAGACATTAAGAGTTGAAATGGCTGAGCATTTAACGGTGGACTTCTTACACGCCAGTATCTTAGAGAGTGTGTCTAAACACGTCTTTATGAAAGAGCAACTAACCACTATATTTAAGCTTGAAGACGACGTTGCAGACGAAATACTGAGATGTGTAACTCTACGTATCCAAGACAATGTGTTAGAGACTATAGCCAAAGGTAGAGCGGAGGGGAAAATCTAATGAGGATAAGCAATCACGCAATGACACGTTATATGACTAGAATGGGCGTGTCGTTCTCTCCCGGCATAGAAAAGCAAGTGATAACTATGGTGGAGCAAGGCACGATAATAACGCCAAAGCGAGCTATAGAGCTAGGCTTTAAGCTGACTAAACTAATACGACGTGATATTTATGTGGAGATGTATGACCATAACACAGCCGAAGTGCTACTCGGCATCATTGCTAAAGACAATACTCTCAAAACAATCTTGACGAAAGATATGTTTATAGAGAATAGCCAAAAGGCAGAGCTGTTACGACAGCGTGCAGAGGGGGTGGAAGAGCTTGTATCGACAATGTAGTGGCTGTCCAAGAGAGATAAGCGAGCACATTACCACAAACCCATATCAAGCAGACATAATGGTAATAGGCGATATACCTACTGGGTTCGAGATTATACAGGGCGAGCTATTCTGCGACACGGCGAGCAAGCAATTATACAGGGAGCTCTACGACGTCGGAATTGACCTCTCACAGTGTTATACTACGAAAGCGATAAAGTGTAACGCCCATAACGAAAAACCCAACAGCAAGGCGATTAAGGCGTGTAGAGAGATACTCGAAGAAGAGATTAGCATAGTGAACCCAAAGTATATCCTTACTCTGGGTTCAGCGTCTCTGGCGGTGCTTCTGGGGAAGACCAACGTTGGAACCAATCACGGGAAAGTCTTTGACTATAAAGGCATAACGGTAATATCCACATACAATCCTAGTGCCTTTATAAGACAGCCCCACCTTGCAATCGAGTTCCGAGCCGATTTGACGTACTTCTCACGAGTGATGTGGGGCAAGAAAGCTGACCCTAGTGATTTTAAGTACAAGATTATACAGTCGTTAGAAATGCTGGAGAAACTGTGCGTGCATCTACAGGGCGAGGAAGTTATAGCGTATGACATCGAGTGCACAGGATTAGACCCGTACAAGAAAGGCGAGAAGCTGTATATGATGGGCATTGCTACTGAGAAAGGGGTTTACATAATACCACTTGAAACAGAGCATTTTAGAAACAATAGCGTACCCGTAGCTGAGTATTATGCCAGGATAAATGAGATACTCTCTAAAAACAAGATTAAGAAAGTGGCACATTATGGTAAATTTGACAATAGATGGCTACGAAACAGGGGTATACCTAACCCGCACATCGACTTTGACACCTACTTAGGAGCGTATCTACTCAACGTCAACACACCTCACGGACTCAAGTGGCTTGCCAAGACTTACTGTGGTGCTGAGGATTACGACGAGGGGATAGTGTTTAAAGGAGACCTCACAAAAGCTGAGTTTGAAGCTATGGCTAAGTATTGTGCTCTTGACTGTTACTACACGTTGAAGCTCTACCACATAATTAAGGCAGATATACTAGCAGACCCAGGACTTACAAAGGTGTTCCAATACATCATAATGCACGGAGAACGTGTGCTACAGCGTATAGAGAACAGGGGCATATATGTAAACCAGGAAGAGCTAGAGAGTGTGACAAAGCAATACACCAAAGACAAAGAGATACTGGATGCGGATATCCGAGCGATGCTTCCTACGGATATGACGCTGATGAACCTCAACTCCACAAAGCAGTTAGCCGAGTTATTCTTCGAGAAGTTAAAACTGCCAATCATCAGTGTGACACCGTCGGGGACTCCCGCAACGGGGAAGGCGACGCTCTTGAGACTTGCGGATTACAGTCCGCTGCCAGCGATGGTGCTAAAGTACAAGAAACTGGAGAAGTCACTTAACGGGTTCCTAACTCCGTGGGTTGCATACCTAAAGCGTGATGGACGGCTACATACCACATACAACATAGCCAAGACTGCTACTGGTAGACTATCAGCCGAAGACCCTAACCTACAGCAAGTACCAAGAGACGCCAATGTGAGACAGCTCATATCCGCTCCGCCTGGCAGAGTGTTCATCGAAGCTGACTATTCCCAAATCGAATTACGTATAGGGGCTTTCGTTGCAGGGGAAGACGTGATGAAAGAGGCATACCGAATGGGACGTGACTTACACGCTCTAACTGCCTCTAACGTTGCAAAGGTAAACATAGCCGATGTTACCAAGCAACAGAGGAGTAATGCCAAAGCGGTAAACTTCGGGTTCCTCTTCGGAATGGGGGAGCGAGGGTTCAAAGATTACGCATTTGACAGTTATGGGGCAATATTCACGGAAGAAGAGTCCAAAATAGCCCGTGACACCTATTTTACAACGTATCCTGGACTACTACCCTGGCACGAAAGACAGCGTAAAGAGGTAAGAAGACTTGGGTATGTAAAGACGGCTACTGGTAGAATAAGGCACCTACCAAACGTTCATAGCCCCGACAACGAAGTGCGAAGCGGTGCAGAACGCCAAGCCATCAACACTCCTGTTCAGTCTTTTGCAAGCGACATCACAATGTTGGCAATGATATTGATAGACGGTAAACTACAAAAGCTATACGGAGATACTAGAGCGTGCTTAGTCGGGCAAGTACACGACGCTATAATGGCTGAGTGTGATGAAGACATAGGCGAGGAAGTGGCTCTACTCGTTAAAGAGTGTATGGAGAGCGTACCAAAGGTACTGACTAAGTATTTTGGCATTACTTTAGACGTACCCCTTGTGGCAGAAGTTGAGCTCGGCTCGGCTTGGGGAATCGGCAGAATCGTTGAAATTCCAACGAAATAAAAATATTTAAAAAACCTCTTGACAAGCTCCGCAATGAAATGTTACAATGGTTTTACAAGCAAAGCAACTCGGCGGAGTTTGTCAATAAAAGAAAGGAGAAACGAAATGGCAGTAGTAGCAAAGAAAGAACGCTCTGATAAACTCAGAAGAAGACCTTACAAGATAAGATACTTTTTCTTAGCGGTCAGTAGAACGACAATGCACGTAGGAATGAGTCACGGTGGGTTAGTGTATGCACATAAGAATCACGGAGTAACCGCCTTGTACTTAGCAGATTTGGCTACCTTGAAAGTAACCGAAGTAAAAGAGCCTCCCGAAGATTTCCTAAGACGTTGGAGACTTCACTACAACGAACCAACTTGGGAGTACGCTAAGGACGTAGAGTATGACATACCAGCACCAGTAGAGGGGGCGTAAGCAATGGCGGACTTGCTAGGCATTTGGTTAGCACTTATGTTAGCTTTTGCATCTCTATTGGCTGGGTATGTGGCGTACGCTATGCTTAAACGAGAGCTTATGATAAAGGAAGAGAGGAAAAGATATGGCAGTAGGAAGTGCAAGTAAGATAAACAGATGGAGACGTTGCAAACACGCTTGTTACTACAGTGACGTGATGGGAATTGAGCCTGTAATAAAGTCTATAGCACCACAAAAGGGCACAATACTTCACGAATGCTTAACCAACTATTACAGGGGAAAGGATTGGACAGACCCTATCAAGAACCTGGTAATAGATATGGAGAACGTGTTTGATGAAGAACGTGAGGAATGGGCGTACTTACCGAAAGAGTTGTATAGGATAGCAAAGAGTTATATCAACGCTTTCAAGGGAATAGACGCTGGAGCTACCACACTAGAAACGGAATACAAGGTTGAGTATAAGCTGAATGAGAACCATACCTACATCGGATACATAGATTGGATTGTGATGGACTCCGACAAGAGAGTGTGGATAGTAGACCACAAAACCGTTAAGGTACTACCAGAGGAACGTGACTTGTATATGGATTTGCAGTTAGTGATGTACTTTGACGCTGTTATGAATGACAAAGCCTTGATGGACAAGATAGCAAAATTAGGTGGAACACTCTCGGGCTTTATGTTCAATCACGTAAAGACCAAAGCACCTAAAGAACCCGCACTACTGAAAAGTGGAGCACTATCAAAAGCACAGATAGACACCGATGTTACTACCTACTTCGAGACAGTTAAGAAATATGGCTTAGACCCAAAAGACTACGAGGATATGGTAGAAAAGCTAAGTAAGAACGTGTATTTCAAGCGTATGAAATTGCCAGCTAATAGACGTACTATAGACATTATAAAAGCTGAAATCATTGCCACTTTAGACGAGTATGATTGTTATATGGCAGACCCTAGTGCTTTTGAGAAAACACGATTTGTAAGAAACACGTTAAAGCAAAGATGTTCTTGGGATTGTTCGTACCAAAAGCTATGCTATGCAGAACTTGCGGGAATGCACATAGAGGATATAATAGCCTCTGATTATCAAGAGCGTAAGTCCAATAGGACTGAGGAGAACAACGATGGCGAGTAAAAAAGACGTTGCGGTTGAGGACATATTTGAGTTAGACATACTTAATGACAGCCTTGACCTAGACAGCGAGGACGACTTTGAAGCAGTAGTGCTTAACGCTACTAAGCCCGTTGAAGAGGACTTGTTTGTGGCAGACTTTACAGTAGCACCCGATGTATTCATTGAACCAAGAACGGCTAGTGTCAGTCCAAGTAGTGACATATCAGACCTCATTACCGACATTGACGACAACGTAGAATTTTTAACCTGGTGTATCTATGGTAAAAATGGTACGGGTAAAACGACGTTGTTAAGCACGACAGAGGGTATGTTGGTATTGGCATCGGAAGATGGCACCCTAGCTATCAAGGACAAGTCGAAAGACAAGGCTAAAAAGCTGAGGATTGACACTTGGGAAAAACTTGAACAAGTATATTGGTTATTGGCACAATCCCCTATTAAAAAAGACAAGAAAACAGGTAAGATACTCGGCATCGAGATACCAGTTAAAGGGGGCAAATTCCTAGTTAAGTCCATCGGTTTTGATACTGTGGATAGACTAGCTGAGGTATGTATGAGAAACGTCGTATTAGGCGAGAAAGCCAAAGACGCCGACAAAGACATACTCAAGAAAACGCTTAGGAATTGGGGCGATATGGGAGAGAAAATGAAGTTTTGGTTACAGCAATTCGAGGAGCTACCAGTACAGCGTATAATGTTATGCCAAGAGGGTAGCAACTCCGAAGACGTTGACTCCGATGAATTCGGTATCTACCCAGCTCTAAATCAAGGATTGCGTAAATACGTTCTATCCGAAGCTGATATAATCGCAAGATTATCTATAGCTAAGACAGACAAGGGAATGCAATTCAGAATGTCAGCTCTACCTAATTCCAAGTACGTAACCAAAGACAGAACCACAAAGCTAAGTGGTGTAATCGCTAACCCTAGTTTAGATAAGTTGTATAACTTAGTATTTAAGTAGTCCTAATAGGACAGGAAGAGGTACAAAATGAGTAAGATTAACGTAGATTTTAGTGGAGTAGAAGATAATGGTGGAGTAGCTGTTGGAAACCATACAGCCAAAGTAGTATCCGTAACCAAAGAGCCTGGACAGGGCGAGTTCCCTTATCTTAAATGGGACTTGGTAATAACGTCGAATATCTCAAAAGGTCTGCACATCAACCACATTACCAGCTTGAAGCCATCAGCACTGTTCAACCTTAGAAACACCTTAACCGCTCTTGGGGTTACTGTTCCTAAGTCAGCTATCACATTTGACCCAGACGCTCTAAGAGGTAAGAGTCTTGGTATCGAAGTATTCCTAAAGGAGTCTGAGGGTAAAGAGTACAGCAATATCAAGAAAGTATTCCCAGTAGGAGCTACTACAACTAAGGCAACGGCTAAAGCAGTAGAGCCCGATAATGACATAGACATCGACGTTGTTATGGACTTAGACGACGAGATAGAGCTGTAGGATGGAAACAGGCTTATGGAAGTTTGGAGACGGCACAGGAAAGTATAGCGGAAAACCTAATCAGCCAACCGAAACCTCTATAGTCAACGCCACTGTTAAAGCTGTTAGGAAAGAGTATCCTAACAGCGTAGTGGTAAAGATACACGGTGGGGGGTTCCAGTCAGCTGGGATTCCCGACTTGTATATAGCGGTAGATGGCGAGGGTTTGTGGGTAGAAATGAAACGACCTGGCTCAGATACTACAGCGTTACAAAAGCGTTTCCTGGAGAAGTTGTGGGCTAATAGCATACCTTGTGGTACAGCCGATAACCCCGAAATGGTGCTTGCAATACTGAGACAGCTCCTAATAAGAAAGAGTAGAGCGTAAGCCCTACTCTTTTTTTATTTCTTTACTACCGCTACCGTCTTGGGCACCAGTATCGTGTTGATACCGAGCGTCTTTAGACGTGCTTGTTCATCTAACGCACCTTTTTTATAGGTGTAGAACCCCGTTTGTAACGCCCACCCAGCCGTAGGAACCGCTTCCGAGGGTACTGTGGTAAGCTTTGTCTTGAGCTTTAACCCTTTGGCGAGTCCTTTTGCTGTAACGTCTGCCAGCTTCATCACGAAGTTGGTGTCAGATAACAGCTTGTTATTGCCTGGATTGGTAATGAACAAGTTCTCCACAAGCATAGAGTTGATAGGCTCTCGTACCATATGCAGATTACCTTTCTTACGTCCTCTATCGGTAATACCATAAGGGGCTAAGAACGCCATAACCTCGTCGTGCACAGCGTTTCTAACCTCTGCGGAGTTACCTCTTGGCGTTGTGAATATCCAAGACTCATACCCATTTGCTTCGGGTATATTAAAGGCATTGACGTGGCTGGAGAAGACGAAGTCTGCCCCGACTGCCTTTGCCATATCCGTACGCTCCTTGAGTGACAGCGTGCTGTCATCCGACCTTGTGACTAAGAACGTGCCCTCATAATTTCTAACCAGGAATTCCCGCATCGCCATCCCCATCTTTAGATTGACGTCCTTTTCTTTCTTGCCTAATCCTATTGCTCCTGGGTCAGCTCCCCCGTGTCCAATATCTATCACGATAATTGGGTGTGGTAAGCTCTTAAATTTCTTTGCTTCTAGCACTGTAATAGGTTGTGTTCCCATAGTAATTCCTCCTATGTTGTCTTGAACATATATGTCTGCATAACTTAGCATCATCGCATCATATACTCTATAAAATCCAAATGCTCTCTGTAAATCTTCGGCTGTGCCGTCCTCTAAAACGAGAAACAGTAATTCTCCCGTCATAAGATGCCCGACACCCATACGTGGCATAGCCGTCTGAGGGCGTATATTGAGCGTAGAGCCGATTTCACACTTTTCTCGATTACGGATAAGCATAGCACTTCCAGACACGACAAATCGAGCGTCTGCTACATCAAGCATATTATAGTCCTCTGTGATTTCTACCCCACCGTCTTTGTAAACCATCAGCACAGGAAGACCCTCTGGAATGGTATTATAAACGTCTCCGCTTACTGCCATAAATCCTATGGGCTTCTTTGTGGTAATGCTGTACGGATTGGCTGATAAAACTAAGGGGGAGCTCTTGCTTCCCCCACACACAGACACGGATAAATCCGACGCTGTAATGGTATATCCTAGCATAGTAACTCCCCCTTTCTGTTATTTGAATGTAGCGTCTGCCTCGATAGCCTTTTGCGTGAAAGAGTTATTCTTCCACCAGGCTATGATAGCTGTTACCAACGTGAAGATGGTCGACAGTATCTCGGTTAATTCCTCGCTACCAACTGGAAACGGGGCATACCCAAAGCTTACTAATAGCTGGTTGACTAACGCAAGGGCTAGTACAACGGTTCTTATGATTGTTCCTCTTGATATTTTATTCATTAGACCCCTCCTCTTAAAGCAAAGGCTACAAACAAGCTGATTAGGGATACGCAACAGCTCACGATTACTCCCCAAAATGTCATATTTGCCTTATACCGTTCCACAAATACTCGATTAACTTCTTTTTTCTCGTCTCTTACAGCCAGGTCTTGTTGAACATCGGTCTTTTCAATTAACCCGACTCTGTCATTTAAGGCGGATAAGTTCTTATCTATAGCAGATAAGGTTGTTTTAACCTCCTCGTTAGACGTAATCTGTCTCTTGTTAAACTCCATACCTTGTACGTTAAGCACTTTTAGTTCTGTAAGGGTGTCTTTTATAGCGTCAAGGTTGCTTAGAGTCCTTTTCATATTGTCCATATCTGTCGCTAAGGTGGCTAAAAGCTCGGTATGTTTTAGTTGCATTTCCATTGTGCAGTCTTGCATAAAGCCACCACCCTTTCTGTTGTTAATAACGTTCTTGTCATAGTTTTTGTCCTCCCTTATTTGCTATCTAGGCGTGTATGCACTGTATTTCGGCTTTCTACCCCCTGGGGTATACTGCATCTTTTCAAGCTCTGCCATTGATGGTACGGGTAGTCCCTCTTGTTCAAGGTAATTCACGTACTCTTGCAGTTGGTCTCGATACTGGTATGCTTGGTTATTCAGCGTGTTATACTGGTTTTTCACTGGTACAAGACTCTGGAACAACGGCATCTGAGTAGGTTTCATTGGGTCTGGCTCTGCCCCTGTGAGGGCGTTGTACCCAGTTCCTAGCATCTTCCTCGCACTTTCTGCAACACCTAGTTGTTGTATAAAGTAGTTGGCGACCTTTGGGATACCAAACGTATCTGTTCCTGGTAAGAGGGGAGTCTCTTGACCCTGGAATTGTTCGATTGGCTGGTTAAATCCTAACGACGTGTTAGCGGGTATTTCAAACGCCGCCTTTATCGCTGGGTGTAACATCTCTAATATGTTCATATCAAAGGACTCTCCTAAGTCAAGGCGTAAACGTCCTATGTCTATAATAGGCAAGTTCCAGTTAAGATACTGGACATTACCTTGTGGGTCTATCCCTAGTGGAATAGCGAGTCCCTCTTTTAGATAGTCGTCAGTGACGGGAGCATTGCCATTGTTGTTTACCTCAATAGCGTCATAAGACGACCTAACTAGCTCTGATACCATATTTACTTTACCAAGATTAGTATACACATTTTTTACCTGTATTGGAAGATTTTTCCTCATATATGTGTAATAGGGAGCTAATCTTCTGAACACGTTACGTTCTGGTAGCGTCAAGTCCCTGTAATCGACGTGATACGCTCTAACGGCACTCGCTGCCTCTTCTAGTCCAAAGCCCTGGTCGAGCTTGTCTATGAAGTGGGAAAGCCTTGTGAGTGTCTCTACGCCATCGCCCATATTGGCTACAGCGTTAAGTACAGGATTTCCTACTTGCCCAGCTACTTCATTTCTGATGGTACTTGAAGAATTCTGTATCAGATTTCCCTTACTAACACCCGACCAGCCTAAGCCTAAGTCTCTGAAATGGTTTAGCAGTTCTATGTGAGTATAGGTGTTGTTACCAAGTGTTATGGTACTTATACCTTTACCCCCTATGATACCCTCTCTGATACTCTGCTCTGAGTTAAACTCTTTCGAGTAGTTTCCCACAGAACCCGTTTCGGGGTCTACAGCACGTATGCTCTCGTGAGGTTGCATAGGGACTGCGGAGTTCTCTCTAGCGTACTGCCGTGACAGCCTTTGGTTGTACTTGTATGGTGTCTCTCCAGCTCTAGGGGGCTCTGTGGAATTCTTCAAGAAGTCATCTAAACCCTTTGCAAAACTAGCGTCAGCTTTCATTCGCTGTTTGTAGTTGAGTTGTGGCTTAGCTTTAAAATCTGGTGGGTTCTTATAGGCAAACTCGCCCTTGTGAAACATCGTGTCTCCGACTCTCACAAACCCCTCGGATTTAGACCCTGTAAGAACCTCAACCGCCTTGCTCCAAGAGATAGCCTTTACGCCGTCAAAGAAATTCATTGCCGGCTCGCCTATGGCGTTTCTCAGTATGAACGCTGGGTTCAAGGAAGTCTGTAACCTCTTCATAGCGTTAGTTACATTGTCCATATAACTTACTAGCTGAGCTACACCCAGGTTGGTTGAGAACGTATCCACAATCCTGTTTAGCTGATTGACAACCTCTGGCATTGCAAAAAACTCGTCCTTGCCTATTTTGATTGGCGTGGCTCCGTACATCATCTTAGTATTAATCAAACTACTGAACCCAGGCTCTAGCCTTATAGCGTTCTGAATGTCTGCTACTAGACGCCTATTAAGGTCTACACGCAAACTCTCCGTGTTTCTTAGTGCCATAGACATAATGATATTGTCTACAGGCTCTTTGCCGTATATTCGAGCGTCAAACATAGACTCGATTTGTTTCTCGTCTGCTGAAAATGACTGCTGGGAGGTGTTGGTCTTGATGTTGTCAACGTCACTCTTGTCCATACTGCTGATTTTCATTGTGTCTCTGTCTGTGTTTTTGTATACAGCGTGAACGTAATTCTCTGGGGTTACTATGTTCTTTATAGGCTTGTCTGAGTCTACACCAAACCCGAATACCCCCTTTGATTTGTCGGACTGTTCCACATTGGAAAATATCGTTCCTCTGGTTTCATCAAAGTCTTTGAGTGCACCGAAGTACATCGTAACTTTTCCCGATGCACGTTCTATAATTTCCATCTCTGCGTCCTTAACCTGGTTGTTCTTTATAAACTTCTGCATCTTAGGGTCTGAAAATGCCTGCCTTAGAATCTCTCGAGACGCCTCAGCTAATTCTAGCATACTATCATCAATTAGTTCTAAAGCGTCGTCGGTTCCCATAACCTCGTCCAGAACGTCCTCAAGTTCTCTGCCTCGTAGTAATTCCCATCCTACCCTAGACGCATCGGAGTTGTTACGCTGTCTGTAATAGCTTACGCCCTTCATTAGCGTCTCACTCTTTAAGAACGCCTTATCCAGCGTATGTGTCTCGTCCCAAAATATATTGGTCGCTGACTCTGCTGTCTTATAAGGTATAGCCGTCTCCAGATGTAGGTACTTTGACATCTTCTTTGCAAAGTCGTTTCGGGCGTCTATAGCGTAGTCAAATTTATCGTTGATTTCAGCACGCTTAGCTATTGCCTTTTCTGGGGTTATCTTTGCCGACTTTACATCGCTGTCCACTTTCATTAAAGCATCGTTACGTGTTCTTACCAGTTTAGACTTCTTACCCATATACTCTGGCTGGAATATGTACCCCAAAATGTCTCTTCCCTGTCTGATACCAGGCAGTCCAAAGGCTACTTCCCCAGCTTTTTTCATTGCTGGGTTTTTGGCTACGTTAGTAAGTTCCACAATAGGTAGCACCTTGTTATTGAACGGGTTGTGGTATCTAAAGAAGAACCGCCCCTTAGACGCATCGTAAGCACGTTGCAATCCATTGGCAAATTCAATTCCATCTCCAAGCTCTTTGACCTGGCTCCTTAGTCCACGTTCTGAGTCAAATCGTTGTAGAACGCTGGCTACTCGTGCGTCATCTAGCTTTGGTGCTTTCTTGCCATACCTAAATGATATAATATCTTTAGATAGTATTTCAAGCTTTGTAGAATCCATAGACTTAAAGCCAGCATACAGAGACTCAAGAACGTCTAATTCTCTTATGTCTAGGGTCTTGTCCAGTAGTTTAGTCCCTATCTGAGCGTCGTCCATATTCGGGTAGATACGTTTTAATTGCATAGTACGGACTTCATCTTTGGCTAATTCAAACTCTGGCTTAGTCATACCCGCTTTCCAGTCTGGGATTAAATCCCAACCAGTGTTCTTGTTTAAGCCCTCAAGAACGCCTTTTACTCCACCTACCATTGTGTCAAACTCGTCTAAGCTCTTAGCACCCTTGATAGCTGAGTATAGGTTAGCTCCACCAGTTGCACCAGAGAGACCTTTTCCCAGAGCACTTGACAGGGAACCCGAACGACTTTTTATAGCTTTAGTCAGCTCGCTCATACCGTCAAACCCAGTGATAATGCCCTCTTGAGACTTACTACTTGACTTTGCGAAGTTGTTTATGATGTCCTCATTCAGCCCGTTAAAGCCCTTATCCATCAAATACTCAAGCGTCTTTAGGTCTGTGGCTTTGCTTGTCTTAGTCAATGAATACGCTGTACGCATTAACAACTCGGCTTGGTCTTTATCTTTAGTCACTTTCATCGCTTGAGCGAGAACCTTTGCGGGCTCTAACACAAAGTCAGCCGTGTCAAACTCTTTCGCAATAGCCGTAGCTATGTCGTCTATGTGCCCTGTTTGAGTGGTTGCAAGCTTGCCTAGAGCCTCTTTAGTTACGCCTTTTGCAACGTTCTTACCAAGTCCGAGAGCCCCAAAAGAAACCCATGAAAGAGGGTCGACAACGATGTCGGCTCCCAGTGTGGCGATGTTTCTGATGGTGTTGCTTCCGTCCCAAGTCCAGGGTTTGTACCATTTTCCGTCGGGGTTCTCGTCTGCTTTCCAGCCCATTGTATCAAACACGTCAGTCATTGTGTCTTGGCGTTTCCCTGTGAAACTATCCACATAGGACTTGCCTAGACTTCCTAGCGTGTTCTGTTTACCTGGTGTCTGGATACCCTTTACAACGTCGTGAATGACGTTAGTTGAAGCACTACCCGTCATCTGCAATACTCTTAAAACCCCATTAAGCAACCCACCATCTCCATCGGCATCACGCTCTGGGACGGGTGCTCCCACCCCAGTTAAGCGTGTTTTGTAATTCTCGATAGATTTGTATGGGTTGTTCATAGGGATTAAAGGATTGGACGCTGTAGGCAGTTTGTACCCTTGACCCGCTAAGCTGTACTTAGGGGGCTTAGGCATCTTCTGTTGTGGCGTGTAGCCATTGTACTTTTGATAATCAAACTGTGCCATACAGCACCTCCTCTATCTTCTACCTGGTACGAAGAACCTTGACGCCCCAGCCATCTGGCTAGGCTGAGTCCTAGACATAGGCTGTGCCACTTGAGGCTTAACAATCTGGCTTACGATATAGTCCTTAGTCGCTGGGTCTTGGAACATTGGGTTAGCATCTAGCATAGCTAGTGTGCTTTGATATTCCTGTGGAGTCTTTGGCGAGCCATAACTAGCCACAAACTGATTGCCGGCGTCATAAGCATATTGCTGGTCGTATCTCTTGCTTGCATCTTGCTGAGCTCCGAATTGTGCCCACCCAAGAGAGTTACCAGCTCCGGACGACGCTCTTGAGGCTGAGAGACTCTGACCGAATTGCTTGTCTCCAACAGCGTCTCTTTGCTGAGTGTAGTCGAAGTTTCTTGTATCGGTAGCTTGCTGATAGCCGAAGTTTCTTGTATCTGTGGACTTCTGCCAATCAAAGGTCTGTCCCCATTGGTTCTGTTGCATATCCTGTCCTCGTGCTGTCAATTCAGCGGACAATCCTTGCATACCTAATTGGGCTTGTGTGCTTCTATCTGCCATAAGGTTCTGATTTACCATACCCATACCGCTAGACATTGCACCCGTTCTCATTTGTCCTATGTTCATCATAGCACTGTTAAGTTGACTCTGTAGGTCTCCGAAACGCTGTGCCACAAAGTTACTTACGTTCATTCCCTGGGACTCTGCAAGTCTCGATTTAGCCTCAGCGTAGATACCAGACTGCACTAACCCTTTAGAGTTAAGGTCTTCTAGCATCTCTTTATGGAACCCTTCGGCTTCTCTTCTTATCATTGCAATAGCGTTAGCTGTCTCTGGGTCGTCCATTCCCATTTGTCCTCTGATTTGAGCGGTTAAGTCTCCACCCATCTTATCTATGTAGGATAGCATACCCTCCATCATCGCCGCCATTGTTGCCTGGTCTTGCACAGACGCACTAGCGTAATCATTTCTGATTTGGCTTACGGACTGTCCTACACTTCCTCCACCACCGCCACTGCCCACATTAGTCTCTAGCTGAGGCTGGTCTTGAGGTACTTCCTGTCCGCCTATTAGCGTAGTGCTAGAGTCAGTAGACTGCTGTGACGCTTGAGGTGCTTGTGGACTAGGACTTCCGCCGCCGCCAGTATTTCTAGGCGGAGTGTATCCACCGCCTGTGCTTGGTGCCGCTTTCGTGTTGCCCAGTGGCGTTGGTGTATACCCAGGATTAGACCCAGTACCCAAGATAGTTGGGGATGGCTTAGTCAAATTAGCCCCAGCTCCCGTTGTTATTGCTCCTGGGGCTGTGATGGCTGCCGCCCCCGAAGCTTTTCCGTCTGTGGCGTACTTGTTGACGTCAAACGATTTTAAGTTTGACGTGTTTGGCTTGTTTGATACGAATGGAGTCAGTTTTTGTTTGCCCCCTGTGTCATAGGTTTTGTTCTTTTTAGCGTCCAATAACGCTTGCATTTGTCTGGTTTGTGCACTTGACATAATTTATACCTCCGTTAGTAACTAGGCACGATTATCACTTTAGCTGATAGTGCCTGTGCTGAATAGGTCGCATTACTCGTATACGCCTTTAAAAATAGGTTCTCACTTTGCCCTGGTGGGGAGATTACACTTGAGCGTAATAAGCCTAGAGAAACTGCTTGAGTCGTTACAGTCGCTAGTTTACCCGAAACAGACCCCCAAAGCTCAAATGTGGCAGTAGCGGTGGCGTTTGAAACGCCACCAATTACTTCTAACATTATTTTTACATTCCCTGTACCCCAATTTGATGGAGTCCATTGAATTAGTGTCCCTACCACAACAGCAGTTATGCTAACGGTAGTGTACGGCGTCGCTTGTGCAAATATCGAGTGCTCGTGAGAGAAATTTGCCAACGCCCCTGTCGAAACAGTATGTGCTTTTATCAAACCCCCCGACAAGCCGTCGGGGAGGTTGGATTCATCTATGTTGTTAAGAGCTGTCCTAAGACGCTCCACAAACATCTTGAAAAATGCTGGGCTCCATTTTTCGGGAGCCTTTTCTGAATTTAACCAGCCCATTACATATTCCCTCCTGGGATAGCCCCTCTCATTACGTACTCGATTGTGATACCTTGTATAGCACATCTACCCCGTAATTGTATTGTCAGAGTGCTTCCGAGTACAGCTCCGTATAACGGTGGCAGTATTCTTCGGCTATGTTTAGACCCAGCACCAGCTGGTATCTCAGTAGTATACGTTCCAGTTATGACGCCGTCTACTATCAAGTCCACGTACAAGAGCGTCGTATCTGACGTTCCTGCGATGTCCAGGAATATATTCCTAAACAGCTTGTACCGTTCTGGTGCCTTGAAGTTAAAGTCTTTTGACTTCCATTTGTACGCTACTGGTATAGCGTCATCGTAGTCAGTAACGTCGACTTCGTGTATCTGTCCTGTCTCACTAGAGCCAGCTAGTAGTATATCTTCTCCGTACTGATTAAACTTGAGCCACGAAGAAACTGACCAGCCCTCTCTAATTGCCCAAGAATTTCTAAGGAAATCATACACCCAAACTACATTGTTGACAAGACTTTCTTCTGTCGGTAACGCTACGAATAACTTGTTTCTCCAGTATACGATAGCGGACTGCGATAACCTACGTTTGTTTATCATATTCCAGTTAGGTAACACACGCTCTGTGGCTACGATACTGTTGGCTAAATCCGTAAATCTGACACCGTCTTGAGCCACATAAGCCACGTACTTGTCTGCCTGGCATATCCCTCTTGCAGAAGAACAGCCCTGTTCGGACTCTAGCCACGATACCGAGTAGTTGGACGTCTTGTTTCCTGTAAGCAACGCCATTGACCTCTGTTTGGAAACTAACACGTTCTGCCCGTATTTCAGTATGCTAAGGATATAATCCCCGTCCTCTGGGTTGAAGTCGATAAAGTCAAACGCATCCCACTTCTCTGGGTCTAAGATGTTGCTGTAACGTACTCTTGACTGGTTCTCAGCATCTACGCCCCATACTCTGTTGTGATGGGTAATCACGTGCTTTAGCGTAGGCGGAGAGTTAGGTACTGCCAATAACGTGTCTGTGGTACCGTCCCACTTCTTTAGCGGGTCTTTACCATTGGCTATTATCAGCTTGTCTCTCAGTACCGTAAAGCTATAATCTGTTCCCAGTGATAGCCCCGTTCCCAGTACCTTGACACTGGCGTTCCCGTCCATTGATAGAACGAGTTCGGTAAGCTTTGAGTTGTATCCATAGAACAACGCCTTTATCTGTACGAAGTTATTTGGTGGGCTAACTATGTTGTAACTAGCGTCCACGTTCGACCACGAAGACCAGCCTGTTATTCCGTCTGGCGACGTTCTACTCATAAGTGCAAGAGAACCGCCTCCGTTAGTATACTGAGCCAATACCTTGCCAGAGTTCAGCGTCTTAGCCATCGACACATCAATCGGTGCAGATGTCCACACAGCAAGCTTTAAGTCGTCTGCTTCTCTGAACGTGAAGCTGTTTATGATTGGAGTCTGCATCTCGTTTGTGGAGACGTAATCAATCTTGAGCTGGATATATGGGTTCATAGTCAAATCGCTATAATCCCAAGCCACGTTGTCAAAATCAAACTTCTGCCAAGCCGTCCACGTGTCATTGTTGTAGGACGTCTTAATCCAGGCTGTGATTTTGGTTACAGGGTTTAAGACTATGAAGTCTGCAAAGGCTCCCGCCATCTCAAACTCGATTGTGTCTTGCTTGTAGGACGTCAAGTCGTATACTGGGCTTGTCCAAGACCCTGTTGATTGGAACCCAACCGTATACCCTACATAGGATTTCTTGTGTATAGGGGATAACGTCAACGCCGTATTAGGTGTCAGCTTCACTCTGTACTGTAAATAATTGGCAACTGGAAGTGTTGCAAAGGTAGTATTTACCCAGGCTGTCCAAGTGATATTATCCACAGAAGTCCTTGTCTGTAACGCTGTAGCCGTGCCTGTCGGAGTCAAATCATCAAGAGTATACCCGATGCTCTCGGCAGTAAGCCCGCCCATTGCAAGGGTTACAACGTCAGATGTCCAGTACCCCTCGGAGAAGTACCCTGTTTTGTAGGCTAGAGTAAGCTCTTTAAACTCTGGTGTGAGTTTTAGTGTTACGTCCGTAGCAAAGTTTACTCTGAATTTCATATACTTTGCCCAGGGTAGCGTTGCTGTTGAAAGCGTCGCATAAGCCGACCAAGCAGAGTTATCAGCCGAGGTCTTATACTCGATTGACGCTGTAGTACCGCTTGGTATAGTTAAAGTTTTTACTAACGTCTCTGTTCCTATCTCTGGAGCGATAACTCCAGTGAAGTCCAGCACCGCTGTTTCGAACGTTCCTGTTCCGTAGTAGCTGTAGAATGTAGCATCCGCAATAGTTACTAGACTATTTTTAAGTCCCAGCGACTCTGCTTTAGTCCAAGCGTCTGAACGGGCTATGTTTGAAATACGAACTTCACCCATATCCATGTAAGCAGGTGTTGAGTTATCTGCACCTCTCCTACCTATATATAAAGGAAAGTTACCATATACCCCCGATGATTCATCTCTAGATACCCCTAGCAATGTATCATATACACCATTTGCATATAATTTATTCTCATTTGCAAACGCTAAACTTCGGTCAGAAGTTACGCCATAACAATTCCAGGAATTTGTCCTGTCTACAGTTGTGCCTGAACCATTGTATTTACTAACAGGCATCGTGTGACTAGTGAACGAAATTACGCCCGTGGTATCTTCTGTAAGCAGAAATGAGTTATTAGAGTTAAAATTCGAACTGTGCTCCATGATAATCTGTATTGCAGTTTTATAGGAATCCCTAAACATTGTTAAAATTGATATTTTGTCAGTTGCACTTAGGTTTAAACTTGGTATTGTAATAAGATTGTTGTTAAAGTTCCTAGCTTTACCGTACACCGTGTCAACTACAGTAGTTCCCGTAGCAACACCGTTATTCCCATTACCAGTAGCATCTACCAAACTGTCTCCCATATGTTGTACCATAACGTAGTTGTCATCATATATGGTATCAAAGTTAGTGCAGAACACTACATCAGCACCGTCTATGTCGAATTGGGTTGGTGGCGTGAAGTTTGCTGTATGCCTACATCTATCTTTGGTAAATCTAATACCGCTAATTGAACCATTTACCCAACTGCCACCATTCCCTCCACCAATAATTATTTCACGAGTAGCAATAGCGGTTGAAGGAATTGTCCCTGCTTTATTTCCACTACTTAATAATACTCCATCAATAAATATTTTTGCATTTCCAGTGGCTAACGATTGGTCATAGGTTACTTCTATATCGTGCATATTATAATCATTCGGAAAATACTCTGCGGTTGTAAAAGATATAACTGGAGAATTACTTACCCCTCTTGTCATATACACTGTGATTCTTCTATCTACCCCTATTTCTAAGTACATACCGTGTGATAAAGATGCTCCGTTATTGTTATGAAAAAGAACCTGTACCCCTGTAAAACTATTTGCCTTATATTTAAACTCTGCTGTCCATTTTCCAGTAGTTCCCACTTGATGCAAGAAGTTAAAATCAGCTATGTTATTAGGTAGTGAGAAATAATCCCCACTCCCATCAAAACTCGCTACCCTCTTGCCAGTCTGCACTCCAGTGACGAGTTTAACATTGCCGTTATAGGTAAGTGCCTTGCCTGTCATCTCTTGCCACGCTTCTATACTGGCATTGTAGGCGTTAGGGTTTCCATACCACATGTAAATTTCAGTGTCGGTTAGGTCGGATACGGTTGGCACTTGAACATTATAGGTTGCTTTATTGGTCGTTCCAGCTGCGTGTTCTTTCCTTTCAAACTTTAACTGATTGAGGTTCTTGTCTGTGAACCTTATGTCACTCCCGTTTGCCATTGCTTTTGTAAAGTCAAAGTTCCCTGAGTTAAGGTAAACTATCAAGGGGAAATAAGCCAAACTAGCATCTACTTGAGTTTCTGGTATAGTTATCTTTTTAGCATAACTCCAGCCAGATAGAGGTGAGATACCTTGAGCACCAGGGTCTACGCTGAGTATTACAGCGTCTTTGCCCGCGTCATACACTGTCTGGACTTTGGTTCCAGTGGTCTTTACGACGCTCCTGGAAACATCTACGCCTTGACGTGACAGAGCAACTCCCGTAGCTACGTTAGTAATATCTGTCTTGGTTCCGCTTACTTTGGCGTCTGTAACGTAGTAATTGACAGGCATTGCTTTTCTCACGATGGACAGCCCACTCTTACCACAAACCTTTAGGCTTGGCAGTATGGCTTTTGAGTAAGCGTTTGATTGCACACCAATCGTAATCGACGTTCTAGCCTTGTCAAACTTAGCTAAGCCAAAATTCGCAGTCATATAGCTGATGCTCTTGACTTCGGTGTTTCCGTCTCCGTAGGTAGTCGTGTAACCCACTGATAGCAACGCTCGTAGCTGTTCTGTGGTCTTTTCTATCCACGTAGGGTTCATCTTTACAGCACAGACAGAAAAGCCCTTAAACACAATATCCGTCGTAACATAGAGATTAACTTCCCCTGTAGTTGGGTTTATAAAGCGTTTTGGGTCTGCTTTAATGCTTACCGTGTACGGTCTGAATACATTCGGGTCTATTGTGGCTACAAGAACCTGGGCGTTTGAAGTGCCAAGCTCTACTCCGCCATAAGGCAAAGCATAGACTAAAATCTTAGTTGTAGCATCAATCGGAGCGATGTTAAAAGTAAACGAAAGCTCCGTAGTCTTGTCCCTGTCATAGATTTCTACTGGAACGTAGAATTTCGTCTTTATCCCAGAGAATTGTCCAGCCGTAGCTCCTGTTGCAAAGCTCGTAGCAACCCCAGTGTCTTTGATTGTCAAATATTCTGCATTGCTAAGCTCCGTGTTGGAAACGAACGCTGTAGACGTCGGAAAAGCCACAACCTTGAAGTTAGAGCAGTAAGGGTACAAAAGCCCTGTCTTATTGCCCGAATTTGTAATCGTGGTCTTTAGAAAGTTAAGTACGCCACTATCTAGCGTGAAGTCATCAAATATAACCCTATCGAGTCTATTTGCTAGTAAACTACAGTTTGCCGTCGGTACAGCGTGAGTCATCTCAATCTGGTCTTTGTTGCCATATTCCAGATTTACGCTTGTTCCTGTGGCAAAACCAACCGTGTCATTCACAGTGACTTCGTGATGCAAATACTCAAGCATCAGAGAAGCCCCATAAAACGTCGCTGAGCCTGTTGTGTCTGTTGTAGGGTATAAGTCGCCAGCAATGCTAAATGACCCCATATAAGTCATATATGAGGGCTTTACGGGCGTCCCAGACACCAAGTACCTGGATACTCCGTTTGCACTAGGACAATGGACACTTATCACATATTCTTTGTTAGCCTGTATAACCACAGTAGTCAGAGGGGCTAAAACGAGTTCAGCGGTCTGCACCGTGTTGATTTCAGTAGGCAACGGGGTCTTTTTAAAGCTTGTAAGCCTGTTATACGCCGTTGTGCCCTCATTCTGCCAGGCTTCCCAAATGCTTATAGTGTATTCCACACCAGACAGCAGAGGTATCCATTTTAGCTTAAAGGCTTGCATTGTTCGGTCTACCTTGAATTTCCACCCATAGGTTGACCCAGCAACGCTGGAAAAAGGGCTGAAACCCGTTAATATGACGTCATTATAGAGCATCCCGAGTGTTCCAGCATCTACGACTACCGAACCCTCTTCTCTTGTGATGCTGGCATAAGGGTTAATAGTACCCTTTTCCCAGTCGGCTTTTTCAGTGAACCTACTGCTCATTCTAGGAGCGTCACTGTAAACTTTGTCCCCAGCTGTCATAATTAAATGGCTGGTTCCGTCTTGTTTGAACAGCATACCAAGACCCGTGCAAGGGTTGGTGCTGTAGGGTTCTGTGTATCTTTTGCGTCTCCCCTTTAGGGGTGCTATCGTGCCCTTTTGTTCAAAGGATACGTTTGTAGCTTCCTGGGCTTCGTTCTTGTTCAGAAGTGAGCCACTTATTGTCGTGTTAAGCCCTCCAGAGAAATCGTTCATCTGTTCTGTCTGAGACGGTGTTTCTGGTGCTTTTCTATCTGGTTCTACATAAGGCATAGCGTTACGCCCCCTTTCTTAAAGTATGATGTCCTCACTGAAACGGGCGGAATTGCCTGTATCGGTGTCTATAGTCTCTTTAACCCTTGTATTGGAACGCTTTAGAAGTTCTGAGATAAGCTCCCCCTTTCCAGAGTTAAAGGAGCCCATATATTCACGATACAGACTCATATTGCCATTTTTCCTGTGTGCACGTCCTACAGCGTAGTCAACTATCAGATTGTCCCAGCCGTTAGGAATTGCGGGTATATCTTCTGGTAAATTGAGTAGTGGGGGTTTGTAGACATAATAAAGCTTAACCGCTCCCGTTCTAGTTGCTGGGTAGAGGTTAATTACATCGTACGTCATAGCGTAGGTCTGTGGAGCTGTGTCTGTAACGTCAAGACTTTTCAAAGCCGAGGGCTTTAATTTGGCGTGTCCGTATCTGACTTCAATCAGTTCCACAAAGTCATCGGGTAGAGTGACTTCCCCATCTACGATAGGAATTAGAGCGTACTTTTCAAACAACGGTGTTCTGCCAAGTTCCTTGATGCAATCGTTGATAAAAAGCTTACGCTCTATGTCACTGATTAGCCCTGGGTCTAACTGCATTTCAGACCTAATAGCGTCTTGCAACGCTTGGAAACTCCTGTTGTTATTCAAGGTCAACACCTACCTCAAGCATTTCGAAGTCGTCGCTCTCCCCCACACCAATCAAGTCCAGAAGCTCTGCTTTGTTGGCGTCTCTGTGGTATTTGATGTCTGCAAGGTCTAGGGCTTCTTTCAGCTCTGCTTTTGTCATTTCAGCGTAATTCGGGATTTCTGGCTCAACTACTTCGTCTGCTCCGACGATAGGGTTATACCCCTCAATAACGTCAGTGCTTTCCAGTACGACGTTAGGCTTTACCATCGCATTGATGGTGTCAGCTACGTGCTGGGTAAGCTCTACGGACTTTGCATTTGCTGGAATTTTCACTGTTCCAACGCCGAATAGGTCGATTTTGATTTCACTGTTTGTTAGATTTTTAAAATAAGTTGCCATTTTTCTACCTCCTAATTACAAAAAGGAGCGACGTATAGTCGCTCCTCTTAGCCAATAACTTCCGTATTACAGAGCTGTATACGAGATGTCGACCAACTTGCCGAGACGTCTACAGTTGTTGAATGTCAGATTACAAGTCAACAGGATTTCCTGTTTCTTTGCAATTCTGGTATCATCTGTTCTGAACGGCGTAGCTTTGAAGTTAGCGTCTTTGTGGACTCTGAACTTCATATACTTGCTGTTCAAGAAGTATATGATACCCTCTGGGCAGTTAGGGTCTGCTACGATTGGCTTGCCCATAAACTCAAGAGTCTGGAAGCCGTAGTCAGCAAGCTTTTTGCCCATAGTTGTGTTGATTTGCACTTTTGCTTCAACTAGCTTGTAGTATTCAAGCCAAGTGGCTTGTCCACACAAGATAAGGTCTGGCTGGTCATTACCATCTGAAAGAGTTAAGAATAGTCTTACCATCTTATCAAGTGATAAAGTCGCCGCTGTTCCAGGAGTTGTAGCGTGATTTGATAGAATTATTGCATTCCACCAAGAGTTTGTGCTTCTGTCGATACCACCGTACGTTCCAGTGTTGGCAATCGCCGCCGCTAAACCAGTGATGTCTTTTCCACCATTTCCAGTGCCATCAGCGTAAAGCTGAGTAGTAACGCTACTTTTTAGCGTTTCCTCAACGATTTGGATTTTGGCTTTCAGCATACTTAGAACTTGAGTTTCCCCAGAGTTTCTCAATTCTTCATCTTTGGAGATGATGATTGGAGCAACGATGTTCTTAGTCTCAAATTCAGCGGCGGAAACTGGAATGTTAGTGTCGTACGAGATTGTGTCATACAGGCTGTATGACTTAACCCCACCTATGTTGCCATAGATTAGAGGTTCAACAACTTTGAAGCCTCCTGGGAATGATTGCTGTCTCTGTTTCAAATAAACAAGAAACGGGTTTGACTTGTAGAAGTTATCCACAAGTTTAGGGATGTATTTCTTTTCTGTCAACGCTGTTAGAGCGTCATAATTTAATGCCATATTGCACCTCCGATTTAATCGTCAGTGAACAGTTTTAAGCCCCCTCTGGAGAGAATGTCCTTGTCAGACAGCTTACGCATATCCGTTTGGGTTCTCGCCTTAGATGTAGACCCACTTTGTACGCCAGCCCTCTTTTGAGTGACTTGTTTGGCGTCTTTTCTTTTTTGTTCACTAACACTCTTAGCTTTGCTAATAATGGGAGCTTGCGAACCTTTCCAAGCCATAACGGCTAATTTCAACGCTTTTGCGTTATTAACTTCGTATCCCTGGTCGGTTGCCCACTCTATAATCTTGTCAGAGTGTTTTCTAAAAGTAGGGTCTGCTAGTTTCATATCTAGCACCGCTTCCTTTAGGTCAAGAGCACTCTCACGTGTCGTATCTGCATTGTACGTGCTTGGTTCTTTGGCTTTCCCGTGTTTCAGTTGAGCCTGTATAACCAAGTCTATCGCCTCCGACAGCCCTGGATTGGACTTCAAAAGTCCCCAAAGTTTTGCCGATTGGCTTATTTCGGTAGCTTCAAGCTGTATACCCGCTACCTCGCTCATTTGTTTTACGAACTGAGCATCTTTTCTATCCAGACGTGTCTGCACTATTTTGTCGACCATTTTCTGTTGTTTATCAGAAAACTTTACAGGCTCTCTAGTTTCCGCTTCTTCGGCTGTTTCTTCCACGTCGTCAGTGTCATCTCCCTCGACACCGTCTTCGGCTTCATCAGCATCAAAATCATCCTCTTCATCGCCCAGGTCTTCGTCTTCCAGTGTTTCGTCGTCTCCACTTGTGTCTTCATCTTGGAAATCATAATCCTCATAAGACTCAGTGTTTTCGTTTGGTAATGCCATCTTTCTACCTCCGTTTTTCGTCCGTTTGACGTTATCGCACTTACCGTGTGCGTCCTCGTTAGGTCAATATAACCATAACTGTAAAAGATTGTCAATAACTTTTTTTATTTATTTTTAAGCCATTTGTGGGGGAAACGTGCCATTTCCGTTTTGAGCGTCGGATACAGCCTGTAGTGGGTCATACCCCGCTTGCTCCTGTTCTCCACCAGCCATCAGCTGTTGCATAATCTGGTCTATAATCTCTGGAGGGGCTCCCTGGTCGGTCAAAATCTGCTGGAACTGTTGCATTAGCATCTCTACAGCTCCATTGCCAGCTTCGGCGTTAGGGTCTCCAGCGTCCTTACCAGTGACTTCCGCTTGTATTCTTGACAGAATTTTCCGTCTATTAGGGAAGTCCATAGTGTCAAGAACCGCTTGCCTGTCAATTGCACCCAACCTAAACAAGTCAGAAGCCACTTGGCTACGCTCTGCTTTGACACTTGGAAGTGCCGAGTCAGTGTCAATTTTAACATCCCAGTCAAAACTGATGTCAGCAAGCACAAGTGCGATGCTGTTTTGTTCTTTCCAGGCTTTACGCTCTAACTCAAGAGCTTCGTCCACTTCCAACTCTTCACTCTCGTCATACAAGAAATCTCCGTCGTCTCCAACCATAAACTGTCCCTCTTCGTCCACTTGTGGAACGCCTTGAGGCATTAATTCTGGTGGATAGTCGGCTACAACCACAAAGGCTTTGTCATCATCAGCGTCGCTGGCTTTCAGAAGCATTTCGTCGTCATACATCTGGAATATTATGCTTAGAGTCTTAGACCCTATCTTCTGGAGGGTATAACTTACGCTATCAGATAAGACGCCAGTACGTGTTTCAGCCGAGTCTTTCAGAGAGTTTATTGCAGAACCAGCCGTTATTCCAGTAGGTCTACGCCCCATTGCAACGTCAAACAGCCCCGATACAGTCTGCATCGCTGGTTCAGTGTCAGAACGGTAGTTGTAAATCTCCTGGTTTAGTGCTGGTGGAACGTCATAATACACCGTCTTTGATGGGTCTCCCTGTACCATATAGACTCTACCAGCTGTATTGTCTATGGTATTGGCGTTAAGACCAGACTGAGTAGAGACGTATCTCTGCCTGTTTGTCATCAAGTTTAGGTGCTTCATAATCTTGAAATCCATTGCGTCGGCTCTGTCTTGCAGAGGCTCAATCTCTTCAATGGCTCCAACTCCTCTTGTGTAGATGTTCTCGGCGGTCTCGTCTTCCACACAGAACCACTCGTCGAATGGATGGCTGTTATGGTCGTAAACGCTGAATTCTTCTCTTAGAGTAGTATTCCCAGCTACAGTGACAATATACCAATCGTTTTCACGTTCTTCATCCCAACATCTTATCCAAGCCTCAAAGACGTCAAATGTCTCTCCAACTCGGCTAAGACTCTTCTGGTTCTCGGACTCTTGGTCGCCACTCATAAGGTCATCATCGTCATACAAGCTGTCGATGATTTTAACTGATTTAGACTTTACAGTAGATGGAGTTATTCCATATATGGAATATATCTCTTCCACAGACACGCAAGGCTTCTTGTGAACCACCCATCTAGGATTTTTCAGCGTCAATGCCAGCGGGTCAACCAGAACGTTTTCTGGCAAGATGGACTCATAAATAATCTTGTTTTCTTCTGGGCTGAACGAGGTCTTAATGAACCCAACCGTTGAAAGCAAGCCATTGTGAACCATTCCTTTGGTGGCTTGCTTGAGCTCTCCTTTTTCAAGGACGTCGGTTAGGACTCTTGACATCACGTCAGACGCCAGGTCATCTTTCTCGCCTCTTGGAACCACAGTAATGAACGGCAAGTTCTTAGTAAGAACCGCCTTTAGTGTTTCCACGTTGGAGAAGATGTAGTTAGTGAAATAAATTAACCCGCCAGACCCAGTGTCATTTAGCAGATAACTTAGCCCACGTCTGTATTTACGTCTATAACGTTCCCATACGGGGAGTCTCTGGCTCAGCACAATCGTACTGTCCTCGACCAACGCTCTAACCGTGTCTACAGGGTTGCTTTTTAGCTTGGCATAAATGCTGTCTGCTGGTGCAGTCTTGTTCTTATCCTGTGGCTTCGTCATTTACAACACCCCCTGTCTTGGTTAGGTTATAGGCTTTTCTTACGTGTAGTGGTAGCTCGTCCATTTTGGTTACGCCATAAGCAAGAAGTATCTCCTGTGGTATGGGCTCCGCCTGTTCTCTTATCTCATTTAGTGTTTGTACGTTCTCTAAAATTTCAGCCTGTTCTTTCTTGGCTCTGGCGTTGTCACGCTCGTAGATTGTAGCCTCCAGGTGTCTGTACTCTCTGTACCCAGCACTTTTGCCCTCATTGAAGCCCCGCTGGTACCCAATTCCGTCTCCGGAATGTGTTCCTTTATCGTTCACGTAAGCATTCCCTTTCTTATAGCCTAAGTCATAACATACAGTGCTTCCGAGTACGAACACCCCCATCATCAAAACGAGTATTATAATTTCATAGTATGCCATTTTATCTCCTCCTCTTCATTCTTCATAAGGTTGTGCAAAAGATATTCTACCGTGTCCGTTTTCATACCAGCGTTGATACTGTCATTTACCACAAAGCTGGAGAAGTCGTCATCTGACTCGAACAGCATTGCTAGAACGTCGGCTCTGTCTGGGGAATTCAATCCACGTTTCTTTGCTTCTTCCTTAGACTCCAGCTGGTAGCGTCCAGCCCCGTCAAACTTGTACTTCAGTGCTGAGAGTTGCCCAACCATTACTTCGTCTGGTGCAATATTAATCTCGTTCTTACGGAATTTCTCTCTGAGATTGTACCAGGACTCCGTACGCTTGTTAATAAACTTATCCGCACTGAAAGCTCTCTCCTGTGCAACGAAGTCTATTGCTTTATAACCCCACGCTCTTAGAATGTCAGCCACACCAGCCCCTATTCCAACTGCGTCTACTTTGATGAACTCTGGCTTTTCCTCGTCTGCAAGGCGTCTGCACGCTTTAGACAAGGTATAAACATCAATGTTAGTGAGGATTTCGATACGTGTAACGGAATTACCCTTACGGATACCTATTACGCTCTCGTCGTCCCCGAACCTAGCCACGTCTACAGCCATCGTTACTCTATCTTTGGACTCATATTTCAGCTCACGTTCTTTAGCCCGAAGTACCCAACCAAGCGGTATCATCGTGTCACTACCAAGCAACGGGAAGTTACCCATTACACGGGACTGAAATGCGGGAGAGTCTTCCCCCCACTCAGTCAGACGCTCTGAAACCCACTGAGGCGTGATAAGTGCTGGGTAAACTATCCCGGGTGCTCCCGCCAGGTTCCAGGTTCCGTTCTTTATACTCTCAAGCGTTATCCCATTATCCGTGAAATTGGGTGTGTCAAAGGCGGATATGTGGATTTTCTTGTAGAGTGGCGAGCTAAAGGCATCAAAAAATCTCCCAGACGGTTCCGTTGGGTTCCCTATAACGAGCAATCTCGACCCGTGCGACGTAAGAATGGCGTCCATACCCTCCCAAATAGGGGGTTCAACTCCAGCTCCTTCGTCAATTACGCCAAGTATGTGCTCTGCGTGGAACCCTTGAAATCTGTTGGGGTCATCTGTGGAAAGCCCTACGGCAAACCACTTGGCTCCCAACGTCCAAGAGACGTTTAAACACTTCCCCCCAAGTGGATACTTGGAGTTACGGTGTATGCTGTTAATTTCTTGCCAGAGCAACTGTTGTACTTGCCTGGCTGTTGGTGCTGTAGATACGATTACCGAATTAGGGTGGCAAGTAAGAAACCAAGCACACGTGTTAGCCGTTGTAAAGGTTTTTCCAGCCCCATTACACGAACGTACAGCGGTTCTTGAGTTATCTCGTACGGATTTCATTATCTGACTCTGCTTGCTCCATAATTTTGTCATCCCGACCACGTTCTCCACAAAGAAAGTCGGGTCTTCTTTACCCTTTGAGTACAAATCCAGTAAGCTTTTATCTATAGCCATACTATTCCTTTCCCAACGTCTTTGCGTAGGTTCTTACGTCTTGCATCAGCATATCTACTGCAATTTCAAGGGGCAACCCCTTGTTTGGAGTGGCGTCAATCTCTGCTCTCCCTGTCGGAGTACCATAATACGTTCTCAGCTCCTCCTCAAGAATGTCTACAGCTAGCCCGAGGTCATTCTCCTTGATGTATAATTCACAAAATCTACCTTTAATGTCATTAATTGTCTTAGCCATTATATAACCTCCTCGAAATCTACGTCAACTACAACTGGCGGGTTCATATCTACCACTGGGGTGTCCTCTGGTGCTGGAGCGTCAAGCATAATCTTTGCCTGGCTCGCAAGCTCAGACCAGGTATGCACAACAGTCCCGTGAATGTTTACGTCCTTAGTGTCTTTTCTAGCATATTTCTCTGGTTTGCTGGCTCGAATTGCCTCAATCATTAATTTGTCCGACCCATTCATCGCCCGCCGTATCAACTCCTCTTCAAGAGCGTCCTGTGCCATCGCCATCGCTTCGGCTAGTGCTGAGCAAAACTCTGGGTCATCGTTCCACTTTGTTGCCACAAGGTATGGAACACCAGCTCCCGTACAAGCCCCCATCTTCGTTCCCTTTACAGCGTACTGCATAATATACATCTGTTGCTGTGGGCTGAGTTTAGTCTTACTAAAATCAAACAGCGGGCTCGGATTAGACACCAACTCCAACGCACTTCGCATCGGGTAGGGTGCCCCCATCGACATTGCTCCTACTGGGGCTACTGGTAAAGGCTTCAACGGTTTAAATTCCAGCTCTTCTTCGTCATCGTCGACATCAAAAGTGTCGTCTACTAAGATTTCGTCAAAGTCTATTACAAAATCACTCATAATGCGTCCCCTTTCTCTCTTTAAAATCAATATACTACCGACCGATAACCGTGTCAACAAAAACAAAGAAGCACGCCCCCAAGTAAGCAGAGACGTGCTTCATCTGAAAAGAGAAAAATTCACAGAAAGGTAATTATAACTCTCAGTCACGCTCATAATATCACGCTGTTGGGTGGGTGTCAACACAAATAAAAAGCCCCCTCCAAGCTATTGAAAAGGGGGCTAGTGTTGTTTTTGATTACCCGTTAAAAATATAGATTTTTCCTTTGTTTTTATTTGTGGTAAAAAACAAAATTTACTCTTTCAAACTATTTTTAGATATAACGAATTGGTACACTGTATAAAAACCACTAAATATGGTGTACCCTCTTATGCCTTAATCATCCCGTTTCCCTTTAAGACAACCAATAGGGCGTTGAACTTAGTCACAAGGGCGTCGTACTCAGCTTTTGTCGGAGCCGCCGCTGCAACTGTCGCCGCAGTAATCGCCGTATCTGAGCTCAAAACTAAACTCTGTCCTGTCACTAATGCTTTTACTAATCCAGCCATAATATTTCTCCTTTCTAAAGTTATTTAGTATAAAAAACGGTGCTTTCCTCTACTCCCTACCACAGTCTTTGTGTCAGCCCAATATGGGTCACACTTTTCTGGGTTATAAAAATGGGTCACGTTCGAGTCAAACTCCTTTACACCCTGTAAAAAAACCTCGTTCACTACTGTCTGGCATTCCTCTGTCACAGTGCCCATATACGGTGGTGCAAATTGTGATGGTGCGTTAAGTATCTCATTAACACCCTTGTCCCACAGAATATGTCTGTCAAAGATACACTGTGCCACACCCCTCATATTCTCAATCGGCTCGCCCCGTGTCTCCGCCATCACAATCCTGGCTACACTCTGGAGCGTCTCCTGGCTGTACGCTGGCTGGGATATTGTCTGTACTCTTGGACTGGGTAACACCTGTTTTGGAATGTAATCTCCACCAACACCCGTCACGACAGACCCACATAACATCACGAAACTTACACACAGCACTAACGTCAGCCCTCGTATCAATACCCACACCCAACTCTATCCAGCTCCATAATCTGGAGTCTCAACGCTTTCATTTTAACCATCGCCACGCTGTACGACGCCAACGCTGGTGTAGGTTTATTATTGCATATCAGCCATCTTACCTCGGCGATGCTCTCTTCGATGTCAGTAACCAAGTCCGTACAAACGTCCTCTTGCTTTTCCACTTTGGATTCGTACTCCAAACTTTTCAACACAGGCTCCCTCATAGCTTCTTACCTCGTCCTTTCCGATGGCAAGTGATAGCGACAAACAACTTCCAGCTGAACCACAAACTCTGGGCTCCCGTTGGAAATATTGTGGATATAATCCGTCAGCTCGTGAATGTACTTACAAACATTCCCAAGATTGTGCACGCATCTCTCACACGGCACAGTTAATTTCAACTCTGTTTTGACGCGGTCATCATAACACCTCTCAGATATCGGTACTTGTACCCCAATACCACAGTCATTAAAGTTATTATTAATGTGTTCCATAGGGTCTGGGTCAACTTTGGTCTTACTTCCTGGTCTAGCCATACCATACTTCTCTTGCAACTCGAATTCTCTGGCTCTTTTCATAAGGTTCTCTACGGTCTCTGGTATTCCGTGTCCCCCATAATCCATCCTAGCGTCTTTCTGTTTTTTAAGTGCCTCATACTCAGATGATTCGCAGTCTGTGGTTTCCCACTTATTTCCCGCTGGGGGCATTCCTTTACAGTCTTCTCTTAACATAATTCAGTCTCCTTTTTTCTGTGAATTTAACTTATTGAAACCACAATACACGATGGATTTTAGGCTGTCAAGCATTATTTTGATAAACTTGTATGATATTTTAATTTAGGTTGAGGAGTCTGTCAAAAGTATTTAAAATAAATATATATTTTTTCGAGGGGGGTATGACGCTCTTAGCATCTTATAACGTCAGATGGTACCTAATTGCTAGAGGATTTAAAATAATTTCTCGAAGAGGAGGTAGTCATAGTTCCCCCCGCCCCCTCGTGAGTTGGTAGCTTGGCAACTGTTTTTAGGTACCCCATTTAATAATCAATAATTATTTATGCTATAGGGGTAAAATAAATAAGCTTAAAAAAATCAAGCCCTGGCATTGCAGTGCCTCAAGGCATTATATGGATTGATAGCACACTATAAAATAAATATGAGATATTGTTGACGTGTTTAGCAACCTATGGTTTAATGGTGTTGAGCTTAAGTTACTAGCAATGTTGCATAGCACTTGAGACGGGAAAGAGGGTATACCATGAAAAATAATACTACAATCTACAAGCCAGTTTTCGAAAGTGATTTCATTGCCACACTAGATGCTAGAAAAGAATTAAAGATTCAAACCGTTATTGGCTCCAATGGTACTGCCACTATCAACTTGCTAATGAATTTTAAATCAGACAAGACCGACGGCAAAGGATATATCAAGGCGATAGCATTCAACGTGTCAAACGATAACATGAGACTCTTAGTAGATGCTTTAATTGCCGCTCAAAAAGTTCTTAATACTGAAATGAAAAAAGGACTTTCAGCAAGACCACAAGTCAAAGAAGTTGTAGCACTATCGGGTAATGCTCAAATTGACGCCCTAAGACAAGCGGGTTTAACGGATGAACAAATATCCGCCTTAGGGATTGAAATACCAAAGCCAGCCAAGAAAAAAGTCCTCAGCACCACAGTAGAAGAGGAGATTGATATTTTTACCCAAGTAATTGCCTTAATGACTCCAGCACAACTCAAAAAGCTTAATGCCGCTGAATTATTAAGAGGTATCAATGGCAAAGGTGGTGCAAAGGGTGGCAAATAACCGAATACTACAAGAGCTTGACTACACCGATAGAGTCAACGAGTTGATGGCACAAGCTGAACAGGATTTTACCGATAAAGCGTGTAAACTGTATATCGACCTAGTCAACGCCCAGCTAATCAAAAAGGATATTCAGAATTATGCCATTCTCAGACACAAGCTAAAAAATCAAATTTAAATTAAAGCCCCTAGAAATAGGGGCTTTTTTATTGCCATTGAATATATCAAGCTGAAATAGTGATAGAGATATGATTTAAAGCCCCTAAATCATCGATTTCAGCGTGTTTTATAGTCTTTTAATATCAATATGCCATCATAGGCATTTTAGAGCTCAAATCGCTCAAAATCCAAAAGCGTTTTTTTAGCATAAATTATAATAATGCCTGTAGCCTCGGAGCCTGTCAGCTTAGCGACGCTATAAGAAAATGACGCTATAAACCGTCAGAAAAAAACTTAATATATCGCCTGTAGCGTCAGAGCTTGGTTCAACTATGCCGAAAACAAATGGAAATCGGCATAGTTAAGGTTTGTCATCCCCCTTTATTCTTTGTTGCCTAGCTTATTCAAATCCTATTTTCTAATCTCCCAAATCGGGTCTCTAGTCTT
>Ga0209100_1000354_pt1 | contig 41831 bp, 53 predicted proteins | sample lystaG_FD_185480 | JGI IMG/M metagenome (GOLD analysis project Ga0209100, IMG submission 185480) | Glacier valley bacterial and archeal communities from Borup Fiord, Nunavut, Canada, to study Microbial Dark Matter (Phase II) -... | ecosystem: Environmental > Aquatic > Freshwater > Ice > Glacier ... | reverse complement strand
CAAGCGATTCGATGTTTTTCTGATTAACACTACGCAGAAATTTCGCGTTGTTGTTGGCGTTCGCGAATCCGATCGAGCGTCCCAACCGGAATAGCAGAAATTAATTGACGCGTGTAGGCTTGCTGCGGATGGCGATAAATATTCTCAGCCGTGCCGACTTCCTCGATTTTGCCGCGATTCATCACAACGATGCGATCGCTCATAAACTTCACCACACTCAAATCGTGAGAAATGAAGATATAGGTCAGTCCAAACTCAGATTGCAGTTCTTTGAGCAGATTGAGAACTTGTGCCTGAACCGAAACATCCAGGGCAGAAACCGACTCGTCGCAGATGATAAATTTGGGGTTGAGAGCCAGCGATCGGGCAATGCAAACTCGCTGTCTCTGACCGCCCGAAAACTCGTGAGGATAGCGCTTCATCAAATCAGGATCGAGTCCCACTCGCTGCAACAGATACACCGCTCGTTCTTGATGTTGTTTGCCCTTACTGCGACCGAAAATTTGCAGCGGCTCCATTACCGCTTCGCCAATGTTGAGGCGCGGATCAAGAGAGCTATAGGGATTTTGAAAGATGATTTGTGCTTCTCGTCGCAACTGTCGAATCTGCTTTGACGGCAGCGATAGAATGTCTTTTCCTTCAAATAAAACTCTTCCTTGCTTCGCTTCAATCAGCCGCAGCAGAGTTCGTGCCAGCGTTGTTTTTCCACAGCCCGACTCACCCACCAATCCCAACGTCTCACCGGGATACACGTCAAACGAGACATCGTTGACCGCCATCACATAGCGCTTGGTTTGCCCAAAGATTCCCCGCACCGGAAAGGCAACCTGAAGATTTTGAACCGAGACGAGCGGCGGCTTTTTTTGAAGCTCCTGCAAGCGAAAATTAAATTCGACCTCGCTGATTTCCTCGGCACTTCGCAGCGCTGCATTCACGTCCTGCTGTTTGGCTTCGATCAAGGTTTCGCCCGTTGGCAGTCTAAACACTTCCATGAAGTCTGAGACGGTGGGCAGATAGCGAAGGCGACGATCGGGCTGAGGGCGACAGGTCAACAATCCTTTTGTGTAAGGATGTTGGGGATTAGAGAAGATGTCTAAAACCGAGCCACATTCGACGATTTTGCCTTCATACATTACGGCAACCTGATCCGCAATCTCCGCAATCAAGCTCAAATCGTGCGTGATAAACATCATGCCCATGCCGCGTCGATCGCGCAGTTCTCGCAGCAAATCCAAGATGGTAGCCTGCACGGTGACATCGAGCGCGGTGGTCGGCTCATCCGCAATCAGCAGTGTGGGGTTGCAGGAAATCGCCATCGCGATCATCACACGCTGAATCTGTCCGCCCGAAAGCTCGTGAGGATAGCGATCGAGCATCGCCAATTTCTGTCGATTAATCTGACGATCGATTTCGACTCCGCTAGGCTGCGTTCCGTTTGGATAAAACTCTTCTAGAAAACGGCGTTTAAGCTCCTCGTCTGATGGCAGCAGTTGCACTTCTTGTAAGAGTGAAACGGCTCTGCGCTGTGCCTCAGATTCAGAAATCTTTTGGTGTAGACGAATTGCCTCCGTCAGTTGAAACCCGCACGTATAGACCGGGTTGAGCGAACTCATCGGCTCCTGAAAGATCATCGACAGCCGATCGCCGCGATAGTTTTGCAACTGCTTGGTCGGAACCCGCAGCAGATCAACAGGTTCTCCGATCGTCTCAGCATCTCTAAACCAGATTTCGCCCCCTGTCACTCGACCTGGGGGATTGGGCACTAACCCCATAACTGCTAGCGACGTGACCGATTTTCCTGAACCCGATTCTCCGACAATTCCCAGCGTTTGCCCCCGCTTCACCTGAAAAGAGATGCCGTCAACCGCCTTCACCGTTCGGGTATCGGTTTTAAACTGCACATGAAGGTCACGAACGTCTAGGATAATCTCACTCATAGGTGGCAAGAGCGCAGTTAGCGGGTTGTAATCTGAATTACGTGGATCTTAACAAGGGTTGCGAGATCACGATCGCGCTTGAGTCACCTGTCATCACTTGTTTGTCATTTGTTCCTGACCAATGACGCTCTAAAGCATCGACAGTTCGCCTACGACATCCAGACGTTTGTAGCGCCCGATCGTGAGGTATGTTTCTGACAGCGCTTCGGCAACCGAGGGCGTAATCCAGCCCATTTGTTTGAGAACGTGAATGGCGATCGCATATTTCGCCCGCTTCGCTCCATCTGCTACTTTGATCGCTAACCCCAAACCTTCGCCCACTCGTCCCACACATTGGATTCCTTCAGCACCCGATTTGCTGACGATTTCGCCTTCCGTCAAGCGCATCAGTTCCGTGTCAAATTCGCCATCGCCTGACACCATGATCGGATGGTGCGTCATGGCTCGTGAAATGCGCTCCATGTCTAGGCTGTTGCCCGATGCAAGTTGGGCATAGAGCCACGCCATCTGCCGTAGCTGCATAAAATAGGTCGGCGCGCCGCAGTCGTCTTTTGCCACAATAAATTCTGCGCCCGGAATCTTCAATAGCTCGGCAATCTTCGCCAAAATCAACTGCTGAATCGGGTGATTGGCTTGAAGATATGTGTTGAGCGGCAGCCCACGCTGCTGACAGACGGCTAACATTCCGGCGTGTTTGCCAGAGCAGTTATCTTGCAGCGGACTCTGTTTACCGATTGGAGTAGGACACTGCACCGCACCCGGGTCGATGTCTGCTCTCCAAAGAATGTTAAACACTTGTCTGACTTGATGAATCGATCCTTTGTGAGAACTACAGATAATCGCCAGATCTCGATCGGTTAAGCCATATCGCTCCAAGGTTCCAGTCGTCGTAACTGCCAATGCCTGAAATGGTTTCAGCGCAGAACGGGCAAACGTTGCCGTTTCCGCATCCCCCGCCATTAATAGAATGCGACCGCGATCGTCACAAATCGCCGCCTGAGCGTGATGCACAGACTCTACAATTCCTTCGCGCAAGAGCCTGACTTCAAGCTCTGCTGATGCGTGAGTTCTTCTTCCCCTTGTCATGTGTAGAACTTTATCATTAGAGGGAGACCAGGTAGAAAAAATTTATAAAGACCACCAAGCTACACTGCCGACGCAGAACGCCAGACCTACCATTTGAAACGTGCGGCTAAGGCGTTGCAAAATAGGTTCGACTTGATAGCTCACAATCAGTCGATCTTGAGTTAAGACCTCTGCGGGCTTTTCCCACGTTTGCCCGTCATACCAGCCCGATTCTTCATAAAAAACGGTGGTATTGAGCAGACGAGTCTTGACATAGCGCCACCCTAAATAGAGGCGCAGCAGCGCTAGCGCAGGAATGACGCTGGCTCCGGCTGCTGCTAATAAAGCAAACTGAGTCGGGTGTTTAGCGGGCGAAAAACTCACCGCCGCAACCGGACCTGCAATCAACCAGCTCAAACCCCAGAGCACGACGATCGGTTTGACATAAGCGAACAGACTAAGGGTCGCCCACCGGAAAAACCAGGACTCTTTGAGGTCTTGATATTCGTTAATCGGTCTCTGTTCTAAAGGGACTGGGCAAACGACGGATGAGTTCATAGCCAAGCCGAGAAGTTGAATCTATTCGTCAGTATAAAAGAGTTTTGAGCTTTGAGTTTTACATTTTGAGTCACTTGAGACGGGGTGTGACGACGGTTTGTTTAAAACTCAACGCTTCTCTAACGGGCTATCTCTGCATAAGTCATGCGGGGTGCGTGTCCCCAAAAGGCTTCCAGGTCATAGCGCTCTCGCTCTTGGGGCATCAAAACATGGACGATGACATCGCCATAGTCTTCGAGCACCCACGTTCCTTCTGACACGCCTTCTGAACGCAAGGGTCTGCGATTCATTTTCTCAAGAATTTTGTCTTCGATCGAAGTCGCGATCGCCCGAACCTGCACTTTAGAAAAGCCCGTGATCACCACAAAATAATCTGCCAAAACCGTCACTTCGCCGACTTTCATCAGAGTGATTTCTTCTCCTTTACGATCGTCGGCAGCTTCAGCAGCCAGCATTGCTAGCTGGTAGCTACGATCGTCGGATGCAGTTTGAGTAGTGTTAGAAAAGGCAGAAAGCATTTGCTCTTGGGTGAAATCTGTCATGAATCGTTAAGTTCCTTATGGGTGATTGTGGTTGAGAAAGAGCTGCGAGCGCGTAAACTCATCGCTATAGGGGCGGCGGCATTGGCGTAAAGTCCAAACCGTTAATATTTTCTAGGACTGCGTTTGAGAACTCTTTGTAAAAACCAGTTGCGCGTCAAAACAGTGCGCGGATGAATGGGATGACGAGACTCTAATAAATGTCTCAATGAGCAATCAGCCGATCGCCAAACGGCTTGATCTAAATCTCGCCGACTGAGCTGCCGTAATTCTTCTAACTCAGGGCTATTGCCACGTCCGGGTTCTAACCCGTCTGCCAGATAAACGACACAGCTTAAAGGACTCATCCCCGGACTGCCCAACGTGTGATCTCGAATTGCCTGCAAGACTTCTGGGTCGTGAACGCCAAACTCATCTCTTGCCATGATCGCGCCCACTTGGGCGTGCAGCAAATGCGGGTTTGTGATGTCTACCGAGTCAAGCGTTAACCCTTCCTTTTCTGCCATCTGCAGCAGTCTCAGCGGCTTAAAAAACTTTGCTAAATCGTGCATCAATCCAGCTTGGGCAGCTTTTTCTGTATCTAACTCATGGCAGTTTGCCAGGTCGATCGCCATCTCTTCCACGCGCAAAATATGTCGCACCCTAGCTTCGGGGACATTTGCTTTTAGCCACCTCAGAATGACCTCGCGTCGATCGCGATGTTTGGGTGGCGTTAATGGGTTTAAAGATTGAGACACAGTAGAAGTCAGAAAACTCCTGGATTTGCTGTTCCCATTTTAGCGTACTAGACTCGATCGCTTCAGTGAGCATTACATCTCTAATTATTCTGCCCAACAGGAATCTCAGCCAGCGTTCTTTGCTCTGACTTCTTATATTGTCTGATCCACAGCATTTCTTTAGTCTTGAACTCAAGCAACTGACGCTTGCTCACCGCTCTCGGCTGCCAGCGCTTCCAGTCGCTCTTGCTGGTCTTGAGAAATGCAGCTTTGAATCAGCGTCTCTACATCGCCTTCTAAAAGCGATGCTAATGGGAAGTTTTGACCTAAACGATGGTCGGTGATGCGATTGTCTTTGTAGTTGTAGGTGCGAATCTTTTCCGATCGCGACCCCGTTCCAACCTGCGATCGCCGCATTGATGTGACGGCTTCCTGCTGTTCTCGCAGTTTGATTTCGTAGAGTTTTGCCCGCAGAATTTGCATCGCTCGTTCGCGGTTTTGAAGCTGCGAACGCTCTTCGGTGCAAAAAATTCGAATCCCGGTGGGTTTGTGCATCAGGTCAACAGCAGTCTCAACTTTGTTGACGTTTTGACCGCCTGCACCGCCCGATCGAGCCGTGGTCAATTCAATATCTTTAGGGTCAATGTGGACTTCTACTTCATCGACTTCGGGCATGATTGCCACGGTCGCTGTCGAGGTGTGAACCCGCCCCGATGCTTCAGTCAGAGGAACCCGTTGAACTCGATGCACCCCCGCCTCGAATTTGAGTTTGCTGTAGACCCGATCGCCCTGAATTTCTAGCACAACTTCTTTAAAGCCGCCCATGTCCGCTAGAGATTCGCTGACCAGCTTGACTCGCCAGCCTTGACGCTCGGCATATCGAGAATAAAGCCGCAGCAGATCTCCTGCCCAGATGCTGGCTTCATCACCACCTGTGCCCGCCCGAATCTCCAACATGATGTTTCGTTCATCGTTGGGATCGCTCGGAAGCAGCAGAACTTTGAGTCGTGATTCTAACGTATTCGACTTGTCCTGAAGTTCGCTAACCTCAAGCGATGCCATTTCTTGTAGTTCAGGATCGTTGCCCGCCTCTTTTAGAATTTGGCGGGCACCTGCTAGATCCTGTTGAGTTTTCCGCCAGTTTGCATAGGTGTCAACGACTTCTTCCAGTGAAGAACGCATTTTTGCCACCCGTTGAAACTCAGGCGGATCTCTGGCGATGTCTGGATCGCCAAGTCGTCGCGTTAACTCGTTAAAGGTTTGTTCGACCGAATTTAACTTTGCTAACAGATATGCTTCAGCCATAAGACAACACAAAAAATAGGGTTTGCAGCTAGGTTCCAATCCGTTGCACGAACGCCAAGATTGGAAGACATTAATTTTGGAACTGAATCCAAAATCACCTAGCTGCCCTATTTCTTGTCGTCGGTTGTCTGGGTTTCGTCTACCATGCCATACTTCCGCATAAAGCGTTCCACACGACCTTCGGTGTCAATGATCTTCTGGGTACCCGTAAAAAATGGGTGATTTCCAGACCACACATCCACGGTGAGTTGAGGCTTTGTAGACCCGATCGTCATGACAACTTCACCGTTGCAGTAGACTTTGGCTTCGGGATACCACTTGGGATGAATATCAGGTTTAGGCATTGAGAGTCTCCGTTGCTATATTAATTTCAACACTTTGGTCAGGGAGTCATCAGCGATCGACCCCTGACAAATAACACTATTAGCGCTTCGAGAACTGAGGAGCTTTACGAGCTTTCCGCAGACCGTATTTCTTCCGCTCTTTAGCACGAGGGTCACGAGTCAGATAGCCTTCGGTTTTGAGAGGCTTACGATTTTCAGGGTCGAGTTGGCAAAGCGCACGCGCCACACCCAGACGAATGGCATCCGCTTGTCCGGTCAAACCGCCTCCGTGAGCGTTGACGAGAATGTCATACTCGCCTTCCAGTCCCAACGTTTCGAGAGGAGCTTTGGCTGCCGACAAATATTCTGGATTGAATTGGAGATACAGATCCCCAGGCTTGCCGTTGACAGTGATTTGACCTTCACCGGGAACGAGGCGAACCCGTGCTACCGCAGATTTACGGCGACCTGTGCCTAGATAGACGACGCGACCTTCAGTGGCTTGCATTAGTTAGCTCCTTTCGGGATGGTGTTGATTTCGAGAACTTGAGGCTTTTGAGCCGCGTGAGGATGATTGGGACCTGCATAGACGTTCATCTTAGTGAACAGTTGGCGACCCAACGAATTCTTCGGCAACATTCCTTTGACGGCTTGTTCGATAATGCGCTCAGGGATGCGCGCTTGCAGTTTCTCAAAAGTCTCGGTCTTCATACCACCGGGGCGACCAGAGTTACGACGGTAGAGTTTCTGACTGCGCTTTTTGCCCGTCACTTCAATCTTTTCGGCGTTGATGATGATCACAAAATCGCCCGTATCCATTGAAGGAGTGTAGGTCGGCTTTCGCTTGCCGCGCAGAATCATCGCAACTTCAGTCGCGAGCCGTCCGAGTCGCTGATCGGTCGCATCTACAACGTACCAATTACGCTCTAGAGTCGCTTGAGGGGGGAGATAGGTTTTTTCCATGACAGTGTTTCGGTAAAGGGTTAGGCGGTTCTAGAAGAACCTGACTGGGCGATCGCTTAACTAACTCAAGCAATATTCAGGAGCCGTCTCAGAGGAATGTTTCTCTGGGGTTATCGCAGTGGGTAAGACAAACTTGGGTTGAGTGTCATACCAAAGTTCGGGCGGAAAGGGCGATTCAGGATAGCCCACGCGCAGCAGACACAAGCCTTGAGGAGGTGCTGCATATTTCACTTCGTCTCGTCGCTGTGCCGTCCAGAGTTGAGTGAAGTCATCGGGCGATCGCTCTCCTCGTCCAACCTGCACCAGCAAGCCAACTAAGAGCCGCATCATTCCATAGAGAAACCCGCTGGACTGCACTTCGATCGTCAGGAGTGATCCTTGACGCTGACACTCTGCCGCCTGAATGTCTACCCAAGAGTGCGGACGAGTCGAACCTGCCCGGTGAAACGCTGCCATGTGATGCCGCCCCATCATTGGGTCGAGTGCCGCCTGAATCAGCGTTTCGTCCAAGGGTGCGTGATAGTAATGCCACGCAAAGGGGCAGACAAACAAGTTGGGACGCGCTTCCGTAAATAAGGTGTAACGGTAACGTCGCCATGCGGCAGAAAATCGAGCGTGCCAGGTTGAATCGACCAACGCAGAAGCCCGAATTAAGATATCGTTTGGCAACCGCGAGTTCAAAACGTCTGCCCAGCGATGTGCCGGAATCAAGGTTTCTGCATCAAAATGAGCCACTTGAGCGGCTGCGTGAACTCCAGCATCGGTTCTTCCTGCCGCGTGGATTACCACAGGGCGGTTAAGCACCGATCGCAGCGCTGTCTCGATCTCTTCCTGCACCGTGCGTTGATTTGGCTGCCGTTGCCACCCATGAAAATGAGTGCCCAGGTATTGAATAACCAGGGCAACCCGTTGAGTGGATTGTGATTCAGCAGCCAGCATGGTAGAAGAAATCAGGTTAACTCAATGATTGCCATCGCAGCGTTATCGCCGCGACGAGGAACAGTGCGAAGAATACGAGTATAGCCACCTTGACGATCGGCGTATCGCTGAGGCGCTTGCTCAAACAACGCATGAACGAGTTGCTTGTCGAAAATGTATCCCATCGCTTGACGACGAGCAGACAGAGAGCCATCTTTGGCGAGAGTAATCATTTTCTCAGCTTCCGATCGGAGAGCCTGAGCGCGAACCTTGGTCGTTTTAATCCGACCGTTGCGAATCAGCTCAGTGGTCAAGGCTCTCAAGAGCGCTCGACGCTGATCCGCAGGTTTGCCTAGCATTGGAACTTTACAACGGTGCCGCATAGCTTTAAGGGAGGGGGTCAGTTACAAGAGTTGGGACATCAGTGTCCGCGAGGAAAGTCGCCATCGTGTAGATAGGGATGCTCACATTGAACGTCCCTACTCACAAATCGTGAACTAACTGGGCTTAGAAGACTTCTCCATCGGTAGGGTAATTCCTAAGCGTTGCTGAAGGGCTTCAACCACTTCTTCGGCAGATTTCTGACCGAAATTCTTTATTTCGAGCAGGTCTTCCTGAGTATAGTCGAGCAGGTCAGCGACAGAATTGATTTGCGCCCGCTTGAGACAGTTATAGGCACGAACCGAGAGTTGAAGTTCCTCGATCGGAATCTGGCTCTCAGGACCCTCGTCACCCGTAAAGTCATCATCCACTGGCTCAGAGGGGATGTCTTTGAGTGGGTTAAACATGTCTACAAGCATCGTTGCCGCTTGACTCAACGCCTCCTGAGGAGTCAAACTGCCGTTCGTCGAAATCTCCATAATCAGACGGTCTTTCTCTAAAAAACCACCTGCTCTGGATTCAACACTGTAGTTCACCTTGCGGACAGGCATGAAAACAGAGTCAATTTGGAGAAAATCGAGCGCCGCCGCGTCTTCACGAGCTTTGTCAACCGTCCGATAGCCTTTGCCTTTCTCGATTCTGAACTCCATCTCCAACGTTGAGTTAGGAGCTAACGTCGCGATGTATTGATCGGGATCAACTAGCTCGACATCAGTGGGCAAATCGAACTGCTCTGCGGTCACGGTCGCTGGACCTTGCACGAGCAACCGTCCAATCTGAGGCTGAGAAGAATGGCTCCTAAAAACCAGCTTCTTCATGTTCAGCATGATGTCGAGTACGTCTTCTCTCACCCCTGGAATCGTAGCGAACTCATGGCTGACACCCGCAATCCGCACTGCTGTCACGGCTGCTCCTTCTAGATTAGAGAGCAACACGCGCCGCAGAGCATTCCCGACAGTGGTTCCTTGACCACGCACGAGGGGTTCCAGAACAAATTTACTGTATTGGCTCTGGTCTTTGTCCGTAGTGGACTCTACACATTCAACCTGAAACTGTGCCACGGAGTGACCTCCTTCTCCTTCTCGCTGAGGGCGACTTACCCTCATTTGACTCTGAAATCACATCTTGCTGCTTGATGCTAAAAGACATCTTGCAGCGCTCATCACTCACTACAGAAATTCGCGCAGCTATACCCGACGGCGCTTGGGTGGGCGACAACCATTGTGAGGAATAGGAGTCACGTCACGAATCAGGGTGATTTCCAATCCAGAGCCTTGCAGCGCCCGAATTGCCGTTTCACGTCCTGCTCCGGGTCCGCTGACCATGACCTCACATTGGCGCATCCCTTGATCCATCGCACGACGGGCTGCACTCTCAGCCGCCGTTTGAGCTGCGAAAGGAGTTCCTTTTTTTGCGCCCTTGAATCCACTGGAGCCAGCCGATGCCCAAGACACAACCTCACCACCTGTGTCAGAGATGGTGACGATCGTGTTGTTAAACGTAGATGAAATGTATGCTACCCCGCTCGGTATATTTTTCTTTTGCTTACGGGGTCCGGTCTTTCTGGTTGGTTGTCTCGCCATGTCTAAACTCTAGATCTAAGGTTCTAAATCAATGTGTGACTAAGCTGGCAACCTGCCTGAACACGAGTCTCAAGCGCAACTACACAGTTGCCAGGGATTAACTACTTCTTACCGGGTGCCTTCTTCTTACCTGCAACGGTACGACGACCTCCGCGACGAGTCCGAGCGTTGGTGCGAGTTCGCTGTCCGCGCACGGGCAAGCCTAAACGATGACGACGACCTCGATAGGTGCCAATGTCCATCAATCGCTTGATGTTCATGTTTTCTACACGTCTCAAGTCGCCTTCAACCTGATAGCCACTCTCAACGGCTTCTCTGAGAGTCGAAACATCTGCCTCGCTCAAATCTTTGACGCGGGTATCAGGGTTTACGCCCGTTTTGGCGATCACCTCTTTTGCCCGGGTCAATCCAATTCCGTAAATGTAAGTTAGACCAATCTCGACGCGCTTATCGCGGGGAAGGTCTACTCCGGCAATCCGTGCCACGCTTCTCTCTCCCTAACTTGAACTGCTTGAGGATGTTTATAATTACACAGAATCTCAGCCAAAGAAGCCCTCTTCCTCTCTGACCAACTACTTGATCTAGCCCTGGCGCTGTTTATGCTTAGGGTTTTCACAAATCACCATGACGCGACCCCGACGGCGGATGACGCGGCACTTTTCACAAATCTTCTTAACGGATGCTCGAACTTTCATGCCCTAACCTGGCAACACTACAACAAACACAGTATCCTAACAATTTTTTATAGGAGTTGTCAAAGATATCATTCTATGACTGGGTTTAAACGGCTTTTGTGAACCCTACTTCTTATTTCTCAGACGATAGGTAATTCTACCCTTTGTCAGGTCATAAGGAGTGAGTTCAACTTTGACTCGATCGCCTGGAAGAATCTTGATGTAGTTCCGACGAATCTTCCCTGAAATGTGTGCCAAAACGTTGAATCCGTTATCAAGGTCAACGCGAAACATCGCATTCGGCAAGGAATCAATGACGGTTCCTTCCATTTCGATCAGATCTTGCTTAGACAAACTTGAGCGCCTCCAATACTGTGAATAATTTCAGAAGTCAACAGAACCTAAGCGGGTTTTTGTCCGCTTCTTTGAGTTTAGATCATTAAATTTGTTTTTAACCTCCTAAACACAGTTTGCTAATCTCAATCTGTGGTAAGGGTGTATCACAAATAATTGTCTGCTCAAAGAGTCTGACAGAATCATTGGCTAAATGACCTGACTGAGGTATGTGGCTACATCTTCCATTGATTGGTTGCCGTCGATCGAGGTCAGCTTCTCACGCGTCTGATAGTAATCAATCAGGGGTACGGTTTGCTCCCGATAAACTTCTAGGCGGCGACGAATTACATCTTCGTGGTCATCTTTGCGACCTCGACTAAACATTCGCTCAACCAGTGCCTCGTCGGGAACATCGAAATTGACGACTCGATCACAACTCTGATTGAGTTCTGTGAGCAGTCCATCAAGCGAGTCTGCTTGAACAACGGTGCGCGGATATCCATCTAGAATCCAACCAGGTTTGGCATCAGGTTGTCCTAATCGCTCTCGAATCAAATCGATCACGAGTTGATCTGGAACCAGTTCACCCCGATCCATATAGCCTTTGGCTTTGATGCCCAGAGCCGTCTGCTCGGAAACGGCTGCCCGCAGAATGTCCCCCGTTGAAATGTGAGGAATATGATGCGAGTCAGCTAACACTTTCGCTTGAGTTCCTTTGCCTGCCCCTGGTGGTCCTAGAAAGATTAATCGCGTCACTATTGTTTCACCATTCCTTCATAGCGTTGCGAGATCACGTAGGTCTGAATCTGTTTTGCGGTGTCGATCGCAACACCCACCAAAATCAGCAGCGACGTAGCTCCAAAGCCTTGAAAGGTCGGAACTCGCGTTGCAGTTTCGACAAATGTCGGCACGATCGCCACAATGCCCAAGAAAATCGCACCCAAAAACGTCAACCGATTCAAGACGCGTTCAATGTACTCAGTCGTTGCCTTTCCGGGACGGATGCCTGGAATACTCGCTCCCATCTTCTTCAGGTTCTTTGACATCTCATCGGGTTGAACCACCAAAGACGCATAAAAGTAGCTGAAGAAAAGAATCAGGACAAGATAAAAAACACTATGCTGCCAGGAGGTAGGACCCAGATAGGTGCTGATGAACTGACTGATCGAGGCATTCTGGAATGCTTGAGCGACTAGAGCAGGAAGCGTCAGAACAGTGGAGGCGAAAATAATTGGCATCACACCGCCTTGATTAAGACGCAGCGGCAGATAGCTGCTTTTTTCCAAATAAGTCCGACGACCCACTTGACGACGAGCAGAAATAATCGGAATTCGGCGACTCCCTTCTTGTACGAAGACAATACCAACGACCATTGCTAGAAAGACAATTAGCAGAATTACGACTCCACCGACCACGTTGCGATCGCCGCTCTGCGCCAGCTCAAAGGTCTTACCCAATGACTTAGGCAGCGTCGAGACGATGTTGAGAAAAATCAGCAGAGAAGCTCCGTTGCCGATGCCGCGTTCGGTGATTAGCTCGCCCACCCACATCACAAACATTGAGCCTGCGGTTAAGGCAAGCACCGTTTCAGTAATGAAAAGCGGACCTGGATCTGAAGCAAACGGACGGAGTAACCCGATCGTCAGCATCAAACTCTGAACGACTGCCCATCCCCCTGCCACATATCTTGTGATTTGGGAGATTTTGCGCCGTCCAGCTTCACCCTCGTTTTTCTGCAAATCCTCCAGTGCCGGAATCGCGGCAGTTAGCAGTTGCAAAATAATCGAGGCATTAATAAAGGGAAGAATGCCTAACGCAAAAATCCCCAACGTTCCTAAACCGCCCCCAGCGAATAAGTCAACAAAACTCAAAGCCGAGTTGCCTTGAATATTGGCGGCAAACGCGGCGCGATCGATGCCTGGAAGTGGAATATAGATGCCCAGACGAACCAGAACCAGTAAGCCGATGGTCAACAGCAAACGCCCTCGCAGTCCGGCGGCTTGAGCCATCTGAACAAAGGTTTCCTGCGCGGTTGGAGCTTTATCTCGACTAACGACCATAAAGGGATACCTCTTACATACACTTGAAGTGGTTTTTCACAATCACCCATCGACAGGTGCCACAGACTGCAAATCACCTTCTCTCACAGCGAAGGACGACGTTCACACATCCGTTCAGATGGCTCATCACAGACCCTAAATCTACGCTTTAGCGCGATGCCAAGTCGGTTTTCCAGCCAGCACTTCACACGTTCCACCTGCCGCCTCAATTTTAGCGCGGGCACCTTTTGTAAACACGGTTGCTTGAACGGTCAATTTCACCGACAGATCGCCATCGCCCAAAATCTTGAGCGGACCATCATCAGTTGTGACAATTCCAGCGTCCATCAGTGAAGACAAATTCGCTTCAGTATTGGCGGGAAGAGATGCCAAATCACCGACGTTCAAAATCGTGAAATGCTTCCGATTGATGACGGTGAAATAGCTTAATTTAGGCAATCGGCGATAGAGAGGCGTTTGACCCCCCTCAAAACCGGGGCGAGTCGGACGACCCGATCGAGACTTCTGACCCCGCATCCCGAAGCCGCCGCTTGCGCCTTGTCCTGCCGCAATACCTCGACCAATTCGGCGCTTGCGCTTGGTTGAGCCTTCTTGAGGCACAGCATCTTCTAATCTCATAATTCGTTGCTCTTAGTAAGGACTACTCAAGAAGTAGGTGAACCGTAAAGACTCGCGATTCACCCATTGCTCAAGTTGCGTAGAGATTTTCGATCGGAACGCCCCGCTCTTCTGCCACATCAGCAAAGGTGCGGAGGTTATCTAACGCGCTGACCGCAGCCCGCGCATTGTTGAGCGGGTTGCCAGAACCGAGCTGCTTCGCCAAAATATTCTTGACACCCGCCAGTTCGAGAACGGTGCGAACCGCTCCCCCAGCGATGACTCCGGTACCCGGAGCGGCGGGGCGCATCATTACTTTTGCACCACCGCCTGCACCTTGAGCCGGGTGAGGAATGGAATTCGATTTGGTTAGAGGCACTTCAACGAGGTGCTTTTTGCCATCTGCCACGCCTTTCTTGACCGCGCCGATCACATCACTGGCTTTGCCGACACCCACGCCGACTTGACCCTTTTCGTTCCCGACGACGACGATCGCGCGGAAGCTGAGTTTTTTACCGCCCTTAACCACCTTGGTCACCCGACGGATTTGCACGACCCGCTCTTGCCAGTCTGATTTCTCTTCGCGAGGCTTGTTACTCTTACGACCTTTTGCCATGTTGTTTCTCCTAGAAGTCTAGACCAGCTTCGCGGGCAGCTTCGGCTAGCGATTTTACCCGTCCGTGATAGAGGTTGCCCCCGCGATCGAAGACCACTTTTTGAATGCCCTTAGCGATCGCCCGTTGAGCCACCAACTTGCCGACTTCGGTCGAAGCCTCGCAGTTAGAACCTGACTCAACCCGCCCTTTGATTTCTGGCTCAGTGGTCGAAGCAGAAACTAAGGTGTGTTGACTGGTATCGTCAATCACCTGGACATAAATGTGTTGGTTAGAGCGAAACACCGCGAGACGAGGACGCTCTGAGGTTCCGGTAACGGTGCGACGAACCCGTGCGTGACGACGACGGGTTGATTCTCGACGAGTCATTTTCATGATCTATTTCTTCCCTTTACCACCAGTCTTGCCAACCTTGCGTCTGACGACTTCGCCAGCATATCGAATGCCCTTACCTTTGTAGGGTTCAGGAGGACGTACCGCCCGAATTTTGGCGGCAGTGTTTCCAACAATTTCTTTATCGATGCCGCTGACAGTCACGTTAGTGTTGCCTTCAACCGCGACCTGAATTCCTTCGGGTGGGGCAATATCTACAGGTTTGCTGTAGCCCACATTGAGAATTAGGTTTCGCCCTTGAACTTGGGCACGATAACCGACACCCTGAATTTCGAGCTTTCGCTGGAATCCGGTAGAGACCCCTTCAACCATGTTGGCAACGAGGGTGCGGCATAAACCATGACGTTGACGAGCTGCGCGAGAATCATCTCGCTGCTTGACCTCGATCGTCGTTCCATCTTGCTCGACGATCACTTCGGGCGGCAAAACTCTAGAGAGTTCGCCCTTAGGACCTTTGACTGAAACGTGTTGCCCATCAAGGGTGACCGTCACCGTTGCGGGAACATCAATAATGCGCTTACCAATCCGAGACATAACTGATCACCTTTTTTGAATAGAAGCTGTTCGCTGTGAGCCAGTCAACAGCAACGACTAATATCCAGACTCACCAGACATAACAAAGGACTTCGCCGCCGACTCCGGTGCGCCGAGCTTCGCGATCGGTCATGATGCCGCTGGATGTCGAGACGATCGCAATGCCGATGCCGCCTAATACACGAGGCAGTTCTTTGCGGTTTGCGTAAACTCGCAGTCCAGGTTTGCTGACTCGCTTGAGGGCAGTAATAATCGGCTTGCGACTTTTGCCCCGATATTTGAGACTCAGCACGAGATGACGCTCAACGCCTTCTCCCGCTTCTTCATGGTCAGCAATAAAGCCTTCTGCTTTAAGAACATTGGCAATGCTGCGCGTCATCTTGGTCGATGGCACTTTGGTCGTTTGGTGTCTTGCTAGGCTTGCATTTCGGATGCGAGTTAGCATATCTGAAATTGTGTCGTTAACCGCCATAGTTCCCTCTTAATGAAACTGCATCAGTTGTCCCGGAATGGCATGCCCAGTTCTTTAAGCAGGGCGCGACCTTCTTCGTCGGAGTTTGCAGTGGTAATGATTGAAATGTCCATCCCGCGAATCTGATCGATGCTGTCATATTCGATCTCCGGGAAGATCAACTGCTCTCTCAGACCTAGCGTGTAGTTTCCTCGTCCGTCGAAGCTTTTGGGGCTGATGCCTCTGAAGTCACGAATGCGAGGCAGTGAAAGATTGATCAACCGATCGAGAAAGGTAAACATCCGGTCGCCGCGCAGAGTCACCATCACGCCGACGGGCATTCCTTCACGGATTTTGAAGCCCGCGATCGCCTTCTTGGCGCGAGTCACAACAGGTTTCTGCCCGGTGATCGTCGCAATCTCGTTGATCGAAGCTTCCAGCGCTTTCGCATTTTGTGAGGCTTCACCGAGTCCTCGGTTGATCGTGATTTTTGCCACTTTCGGAACCTGATGAAGGTTCGTGTAACTGAACTGCTCCGTCAGCTTCGGAACGATCGTTTCTTGATAGATGCCTTTTAATCGTTGAGCCATAGTTTGGGTTCCTCTTCCCTGGGCTTGGTCAGGGGCTAGTGGATTGTTGAAACGCAGAGTAGTGCGTCTCTTAGTCAATGATCTCGCCCGTCTTTTTTAGCATCCGAACTTTCTTACCGTCGGTGTTAACGGTGTAGCAGATGCGGCTTGCCACTTTCTGCTTTTCGGAGTAAACCATGACGTTTGAGCTATGAATCGGGGCTTCTTGGGTGACAATTTGACCCGATTCGCCTTCTTGCTGAGGTTTGACGTGTTTGGTGCGAACATTTACGCCCTTGACCACGACTTTGCTCAACTTAGGAAGGGTTTGCAGGATTTCGCCAATCTTGCCTTTGTCACTGCCCGCGATAATCTTCACGGTGTCGCCTTTCTTGACGTGCATCTTGTGACGCACGACTTCTTTTTGAACCCTTGCCATTACAGAACCTCCGGAGCGAGGGAAACGATTTTGGTAAAGTTTTTGTCGCGCAATTCACGAGCAACGGGACCAAATACCCGCGTCCCTCTGGGGTTGCCGTCCTGGTTGATGAGCACGGCTGCATTGTCGTCAAACCGAATGCTCATGCCACTATCACGCCGCATGGTGTGTCGAGTTCGCACAATTACCGCACGCACTACATCGGATTTTTTGACCGCCATGTTGGGAAGGGCATCCTTCACCACGGCAATGATCACGTCACCGACTCCGCCATAGCGACGATTGCCGCCGCCGATGACTCGGATACACATCAGCTTTCGAGCGCCGCTGTTATCCGCCACATTCAAATAACTTTCTTGTTGAATCATGTCTAAGTCCCTCGCATTTAACCTTTAGAGGCAGTACCCAGGATTTCGGACACGACCCAACGCTTGGTGCGGCTGAGAGGTCGGGTTTCCTGAATACGGACACGATCGCCCGTTTTGCACTTGTTTTCTTCATCGTGCGCTTTATAGCGCTGGGTGTTGACGACAATTTTGCCGTATTTAGGGTGGGCGGATCGGTTCTCGATCGCCACGACAATGGTTTTATCCATCTTGTCGCTGACCACTACACCAACTCTTTCTTTGACTGCCATTGCGATTTACTCCGGTAAAAAAGGATGAAACAAAAAGGTGAATTTAGAACCAGATCTTGAGTTCAGCCCTTTAGTCTTCAGTCTTTTTCAACTGCCGCTCTCGCTCAACAGTCAGCAGTTGAGACAACTGATGGCGTGTGTGCTTGAACAGGTGAGGCTTTTCTAATTGGCGAGTGCCTTTTTGCATTCTCAGTGTAAAAAGCTGCTTTTTGACGGCAACAATTTGATCTGCCAATTCTTGGTCGCCTAGATTTCTGGCTTCTTCGATCTTAGGAAGAGGCATAGGTTAAGACTCCTCCGTGGTTTGGGCTTGACGGGCAATAAACTTCGTCTTGATAGGCAGTTTGAATGCCGCGAGACGCATGGCTTCACGAGCAATTTCTTCGGTCACGCCTGCAATCTCAAACATGATGCGACCTGGCTTGACGACTGCGACCCAAAACTCAGGCGCACCTTTACCTGAACCCATTCGGGTTTCGGCGGGGCGCATTGTGACAGGCTTGTCAGGAAAGACGCGAATCCAGATTTTGCCACCCCGACGAATGTAGCGAGTCATTGCACGACGACTGGCTTCGATTTGACGAGAGGTAATCCAGGACGGCTCTAGAGCCTGTAGACCGAAATCTCCAAAGTTGAGATCGCTGCCGCGAGAAGCCATTCCTCTCATGCGACCGCGCTGCTGTTTGCGGAATTTAGTTCTTCTTGGGCTTAACATGACTCGATACCAATTAAATTCAGGAGTCAGGAGTCAGGAGTCAGGAGGATTAATCCTGCATCCTTTATCCTTCGTTCGATCGGTCTTCAAATTGTTGACGACGACGCTGTTGACGACGACGCGGTTGGTTAGAAGGTGGAGCGGCATCAATGAGTTCTTGACCGGGAATAATTTCACCCTTGAAGACCCAAATTTTGATACCCAAAATCCCGTAGATCGTTTGAGCGGTGACATAAGCGTAATCAATGTCGGCTCTCAGCGTGTGCAGAGGAACTCGACCTTCACGAGTCCATTCAGGACGCGCGATTTCAGCCCCGTTTAGACGACCGCTGACCTGAATTTTGATGCCTTCAACGCCCGCCCGTTGAGCGCGTTGAATCGCTTGACGAACGACGCGGCGGAATGAAACCCGACGCTCTAGCTGTTCGGCAATATATTCACCGATCAGTGCAGCATCGGCATCGACGCGAGCTACTTCGACGACATTGACGCGAATCTGACGATCGCTACTTCCCAATGCCTCTTGAAGTCCCAAACGCAGAGTCTCGATCCCGGCACCGCCGCGACCGACAATCACACCAGGGCGAGACGTGCGAATTTCGAGATCAATCTGATCAGCTTTACGCTCAATCCGAATCTCAGAAATTCCGGGCTTTTTGAGGTTGTCAAGATTTTTAGGATTCTTGGCGAAAAACTCGCGAATCTTGAAATCTTCTTTCAACAGTTCAGGGTAGCGGCTGGTGTCGGCATACCACCGAGAGCGGTGGTCTTTAATGATCCCTAGCCGAAACCCAGTTGGATTAATTTTCTGTCCCACGAATGCGTTCCTCTGAGATAAAGCAGTTTAAGTAGGAATAACTGAACTAGGATTCGACTCCGGGAGCCACTGCCACCGTGATGTGACACGTCGGCTTGCGAATTTGGTAAGCGCGACCCTGTGCTCGTGGTCTAAACCGCTTTAGCGAAGGACCTTGATCGGCAAACGCTTGGCTGACCACCAAACCTGACCGATCCATGCCCCCGTTGTGTTCAGCATTTGCCGCCGCCGATCGCAGCACTTTGAGTACAGGCTCACAGGCGCGATAGGGCATGAATTCTAGAATAATCAGTGCCTCCCGGTAAGACAGCCCTCGAATTTGGTCGAGAACTCGGCGCACCTTGTGAGGAGACATGCGGATGTAACGTGCGATCGCTTTAACTTCAGTCGTATCAGTAGCCATAGTTTTCTCCTTGACGGGCGAGGGGCGAGGGACTGAGCATCAGACTTTCATCCGTCATCCCTCGCGCTGCCCTTTCTCCTATCGACGTGCTTTCTTATCGCTACCTGCGTGTCCCCGGAACGTCCGAGTCGGGGCAAATTCGCCGAGTTTGTGACCGACCATTTGCTCAGAGACATAGACGGGAACGTGCTGACGACCGTTGTGAACGGCGATCGTGTGTCCAATCATCTGGGGCAAAATCGTCGAAGCCCGTGACCAGGTTTTGATGACTTGCTTGTCACCTCTGGCGTTGAGCGCTTCGACTTTGCTCATGAGATGGTCAGCAACAAAGGGACCTTTTTTGAGTGAACGTGCCATGTTAGGTTTCTCCCTAAGTCAAATTACGATTCCCGTCCGCCGCGTCCACGTTTCGAGGACTTACGACGACGACGCACAATAAACGCGCCGCTCAGTTTCTTCTTGTTGCGGGTTTTGCGCCCCAAGGTTGGCTTACCCCAAGGGGTGACCGGACCAGAGCGCCCGATCGGTGCTCGTCCCTCTCCACCACCGTGCGGGTGATCCACTGGGTTCATGACGCTACCGCGCACTTGAGGACGACGACCTTTGTGACGGGTGCGCCCTGCTTTACCCAAATTGATGTTTCTCGCTTCGAGGTTGCCGACTTGCCCGATCGTGGCGTAACAGTCTTTACGAATCAGCCGCACTTCCGTCGAAGGCAGTTTCAGCGTGACGTAATCGCCTTCTTTTGCGGCAACTTGAGCTGCTGCACCTGCTGCCCGGACGATCTGACCGCCTTTGCCAGGAACGAGTTCAACGTTGTGCACGATCGTACCGAGGGGAATCTTTTCGAGGGGCAATGCGTTGCCAATCTCGATCGGAGCATCGGGACCTGAGCGAATCACGGTGCCGACTTTCAGGGTGTTGGGGTGAAGAATATAACGCTTCTCGCCATCTGCGTAAAACAGCAGCGCTAAACGCGCATTGCGGTTGGGGTCGTACTCGATCGCCGCCACCCGTGCAGGAATGTTTAGCTTGTCGCGACGAAAATCGATGATGCGGTAGAGACGTTTGTGACCGCCGCCCCGGTGACGACAGGTAATTACGCCTCTGTTGTTGCGTCCTTTATCCCGGTGCTTGGTCGTGGTTAAAGACTTTTCTGGCTCGGTCTTGGTGATCTCGCTAAAGTCAGAAACGCTACGCTGACGGCTGCCAGGGGTCAAGGGTCGATAAATCCGGATGCCCATAATTTGCTACTCTCAGGGGTTTCTAAACTTCAGGGAACAAGGTGATTGAATCCCCATCAGCGAGGGTGACGATCGCTTTCTTGTAGTGAGGTCTGTGACCTGCAAACTTGCCGACGCGACGAGCTTTACGAGGCGGATGCTGAGTCGTCACGCCCGTCACCTTGACTTCAAACATCAGTTCGACGGCTGCCTTAATCTCAGGCTTGGTCGCCTTGGGCTGAACCTCAAAGGTGTATTGGTTGAGTTCCAATCGCTGAGTCGCCTTCTCAGTAATGATCGGACGACGAATTAAATCCGCTAAGCTGCGGGGGCTAAAATCACTCACCGTATACCTCCTGGATCTTTTCAAGAGCAGCAGGGGTTGCCACAATGTAGTCGGCTGCCAGCAAATCAAACACGTTGAGATTGTTTGCCGAGATCAGTCTGAGCTTCTCAATGTTGCGAGCCGAGAGATAAACCATCTCGTTGCGCTCTGCCATAATAATCAGCACTTTCTTATCTGGCTCAATGCCCCAACGACTGAGCGCCTGCACCATTTCTCTGGTTTTAGGACGAGGCAACTGAGCTGCAAAATCCTCAACCACAATCAAATCAGCGACCCGACTTTGGAATGCAGTCCGCAGTGCCAATCGCCGCTCTTTGCGATTCATTTTGATGGTGTAATCTCTGGGTTTAGGTCCAAAAATTACGCCGCCGCCCCGCCAAAGCGGAGACCGAATCGACCCAGCACGGGCGCGTCCCGTTCCTTTTTGTCTCCAGGGTTTACGTCCACCCCCGCGCACTTCTGCACGAGTTTTGGTCGAGGCGTTGCCCTGACGCTGGTTCGCCAATTGACGAACCAGCGCGCGGTGAACCACATGAGCCGCACTTTCTTCTCTGGCGACTTTAAGCTCGATCGAGGCTTGCCCCGCGTCGGCTCCCTGCCAGTCTTTTACTACACAATCAACCATTTCTGCCTCCTTCTGCCCTAGCGCCCAACTTTCTTAGCGGGCATGATTTGCACCAGAGCACCGGGCTTGCCGGGAACTGCTCCTTTAATCAAAATCAAGTTCCGCTCTACATCCACTCGCACCACGGTCAGCTTTTTGATCGTGACTTGCGTTCCGCCTAGACGACCTGCCATGCGCTTACCGGGGTAGACGCGTCCGGGGGTAGTGCCTGCTCCAGTCGAACCGGGAGCGCGGTGGTTTTTAGAACCGTGAGACATGGGTCCTCGTGCGAAGTTGTGACGCTTCTGATAACCCGCAAAGCCTTTACCGATGCTGGTTCCCGTCACATCGACGGTCTGACCTGCTTCAAAGATGTCAGCTTTGATTTCTTGACCTAACTCGTAGGCGCTGTAGTCTTCTGAAGGAAGATATTGGCGCATCTCAGTGAGATGGCGCAGGGGAGCAGAATTGGATTTGGCGAGGTGCCCCAATTCAGGTTTGCTCAATGACTTGACTCGTGTCTCACCAAACCCGATTTGAACGGCGGTATAGCCGTCTGTTTCGCGGGTTTTGATTTGGGTGATCGGGCAGGGTCCTGCCTGAATGACGGTGACGGGGACTGCAAGTCCTGTTTCGTCAAACATTTGAGTCATGCCGAGCTTTGTGCCGAGAATGCCGACAGCCACGGTAACTGGTCTCCTTTTCTACACACTTGGATATAGCGAAGCCGCGATTTTTAGACGCAGATTCGTTATCGGAACGGATTCCACGGTCTGAGACCAGATGAATCTTACCTCTCTAATTTAGGAGGCAGCGGATTCCGCATTTCTTTAGACACTTTGGTCGATTGTGCAAAGCGGCTTGAGAGGAACCGAATCGGCTCTGCTCTTTTGTGCTTCTCCCGCCTGGACTTGAACAGGGGACTGCTCAGTATCCGTGAATGGCTGGGGTTAGACGCGCAAGCTGGGTTTTGCAAACCCTGAAGAAGTCTTTCGCTTCTTCGCCCGAAGTCTCGAAACAATTTCATTCACACGAGATGAAGAAGCTTTCTGAGATGCGCTACAGCATATCACTATAGCTCAAATCCGATAACTTGTTCACGGAAACTGCACGATTAGAAATTTAGCGACAATTAAACATACTAAGGCAGGAGTGTCTCGATCGTCTAGTTATTTTCTAATTAGTTTTGCGCCGCCGACTGGAGACGGGTTTCTTTTCTTGAGGGCTAGGTTGCACGATCGGAATCGTAAAGTGAAACTGACTGCCGCGATCTTTGCCGTCTGACTCTGCCCAGATGCGCCCACCCCAACCCGCAATGATTTGCCGACAGATGGCGAGTCCGAGTCCGGTGCCGCCCGTAGTGCGTCGCAAGGCTCCTTCCTCTTGATAGAAGCGATCGAACACCGTTTCGAGTCGGTTAAATTCGATGCCTCGTCCGGTGTCGGCGATCGTGACTTCTAGCATTCTGCTGTCGTTGTGGTGCGCTTCAATAGTGATTTGCCCATCAGAGTCTGTGAATTTGCACGCGTTGTTGAGCAGTTTAGAAATGACTTCTACGAGCCATTCGCCATCGACCTGTACGAGGGGCAACTCAGTTGGGAGGCGAGTCGTGATTTTAGGCAGAGGAGCGTTGTATTTGTGCGACTGAAGACTGCTGAGCGCCAGATCGACACACTCCTCAAGGGGCAACGGTTCGAGTCGCCACTCAATGCGACCGCTTTCGAGGCGAGAGAGGGTGAGGAAGTCTTGAATTAGCTTTCGCATCCGATCGGCATCTGTCAGCGCTGAGTTGAGCATCACCTGACGCAAGTTAGCCGACATATCGGGTTCGGTGGCGAGGCTTTCGAGACAGACCTGGATGGTAGAAAGAGGAGTTCGTAGCTCGTGCCCGGTAATGGCGATCAGGTTGCTGCGAGTCCGATCGAGGGCTTCTAGCTGCTGGTTGAGGTCTTCTAAGTTGGCGTAGGCTTCGGCTTGAATGAGGGCAACCCCAATTTGAGTGACGATCGCTTCGACCATCTCTAATTCGCTGCGCTCTAGCTTGTGGGGAATAGCGTTGCAGTAGTGCAGTTCGACGATGCCCAATAGCTGGTTTTGGTTGAGAACGGGCACCATGAGCCACGATCGGATCTGTCCGTTTTGAGTGAGACCGCGCTGATCCCTTGACCGCTCATCAACGTGCGTGTCTTCAAGGTAAACAGGCTCTTGCTTTTGAATAACTTCCTGAAAGATCGGATTTGCCTGTAGCGACCAGGTTTGACCCACGAGCGAGTGTGTCTCAGAGACTGACGGCTGGTTCCTAGCGTTGCCTGACCCTGAATACCCGCAGCTTCCTAAAAACTCATGCTCTAACGTTGCTGTCTCATCGGTTGATTTGCACCGATAAATCAGACAGCGACCTGCTCCTAGCACCGTGCCCAACTCTTGCACCGCGACTTGCAGAATTTCGTGGGGATTCAGCGACCGCCGCACTGCCGCCGTGATGGAATTGATCAACCGCTCTTTGCGTTCTTTCTCAGCGATCGAGCGATAGGCTTTTGCTAACTTATATTGTCCGGCTTGCAGGTAGGTCACGAGTCGCTCGGCAAACGGACCTGGATCGACTTGGTTAAAACCCTCATTGGCATCGGTTTTGAGCTTTGCCAACATCAGCTCAGTTTTAGCCGCCAGATCAGGACGATAGCGCTGAATGCGAGTTAGTAATAACTCTGCTGACTCACACACAATTTGGCGATCGAACGTCCAAATTCCTTCAAAGCGGCGAGACTGATCGACGTGCAAATCTTGAATGTTGGCAGGCGGATCGGGCTGTCGCCGCTCACGGCAAATTAGACACGAGGCGTAGTGTTCTCCCAGCACGACCAAATGCCATTCTTGGCTCAACGCATCGGCTGGCTCAAACGCGATCATTTCATAATCTTGAGAGCGCTCGGAGAAATCAGTTTCAGGAGCCGCCAAGACATAAACTTGATCGGTGCGTTCTGCGATTCGTAAATATCGATGAGCTTCTTGCCGATAAAACCGCTCTCTCTGAAAGCTGGCGATCACCAGTGGGCGATCGACCCCCGCTAAAACTTGGTCTTCCATCGCGTGTGAGAGGGCGGTGAGTGAAGACTTGAAATAGAGTTGAGGGCGAATCTGAGGAAGGGCTTTTAGGAGTTCTTCGAGGATGGATTCGGAGATGATCATCGATGGTGCTGTACCAGCCAGACTGGATAACATCCGGCAATTAGAACTAAGGATGCCCTAACTGACGAATCAAATAGGTGGGAGGTTTTCAATGGAACCGTAGCAGCAACCGTATGAGCCACGACTCTGCCTAAAATTGTAAAGGCTTAACGTCATTCTGCTGCTATCTCCTAGTCTTTCTTAACCACTAGAGATATTCCTTTAGATCCCAACCCTTTATGTCGAGTTATGTAAGGGCACAGTTTTTTGGATCTTGTCTTTAGTTTAGTCGTTTTTAATGGTTTCGTTAACGGCGATCGGTGTCACGCTATTGCTCTAACAACACCACGGCATGAGCGACGATCGCTTCTTCGCGTCCTACTGCGTCGAGTTTTTCGTTGGTGGTGGCTTTGATCCCGACTCGATCGGGCGGCAAGTTGAGAACGGTGGCGAGGCGCGATCGCATCGCTTCAATATGGGGCTTGAGTTTTGGTCGTTCAGCCACCACTACTGAGTCGATATTGCCGATCTGCCAGCCTTTGTCTTGAATCAACTGATGCACTTGGGCAAGCAACACTAGGCTATCGGCTCCTGCCCACTGGGGATCGGTCGGCGGAAAATAGTGCCCGATGTCTCCCAAACTCAAGGCTCCCAGCATGGCATCCATAATGGCGTGGGTGAGAACATCGGCATCGCTGTGCCCTAGCAGCCCGGTTTCGTGATCGATTTTGATGCCGCCTAAGATGAGGTCGCGTCCCCTGACGAGGCGGTGAATGTCATATCCGTTGCCGATTCTGATGGTCATGGGATGTTAATCAATCAGGTTCCTGAGCATTCAGACTTTAGCTTATTTTGCGTTGGGATCACCTTGAGGCGTTGGGCTTCGTCGCTTTTCTGCCAGGTTGCGCGGTGCTGTGGTCTGCCCTTGAGAAAATCGCTTTTCAAGCCGATCGAGCGCGATCCAAATCAGTCCAGACACCGCGATCGTGACACTTGAAATCACTGCCGCCAATGGAGTGTTTATCCAAAAGGGCAAAATTGGAATAGTCGCGAGTCCGATCGCGCCAGCGCCGACGCAAACGGTTTTGATCTGCTGAATTTTGGCGAGGGCGGTGCGACAACTGGCGCAGCTTTTGGTGTGGGAGTGATAGCGATCGAGTAATTGCTCTTCTGAGAAAGCCGGAGTCAACTTTTTGCCCCAAAAGGGATCGGCTTGGTATTGATTGACCCACTGCCGTAACTCAGCCACAAAGCGATCGGCTTTAGTAGGCAGATAAAACGCCTTCGCAAAATTGGGACTGCCGCCCTGATTTTCTAAATAGCGCTCTTGACGGTGGAGGAAAATTTGATCGTCTTCGAGAATGGCGTTTTGGCTGGTGTGAGAATACCAGCGAGGCGTGAGTTTGATGAAAAATGCCGGAATTTTTGAGGAAAACTTAAACGGGAAAATCGCAAACAGCCGACATTCTCCTTTACGGATTGGGGTCGCATAAACGACGGTGAGCGTTCTGCCAAACTGTTTTGAGGTGAGATCGTGCCACATTAAGCCCGGAGCGATAAAAGTGGTGTCTTGCCGCCCCAAAGTGCCTCGCCGCGGACCTTCTTCCCACACGCCCCGAAAACCCTGACGATCGGACTCGACCACTTCTAAATCAACGGGGGCAGCATTGGCGCGATTGCCGACTGATTTGTGGTGCGTGAAGGGCAGATGACTAGAATCGAGCACGTTTTCCAACAGCGTTAGAGCATCGTAGGGCAGATCGCGAAAGGTGCTGAGACAGACCCACTCGTTCGGAGATTCGTCTAGCGCATCGACGATCGGAACGGTGACTTTTTGAGCATTTTCGGGTTGACCTGCGTAGACAAACAACATTCCCTGACGCGTGGCGGTCGGCAGCGAGTCAACACAAGCTCTTTTAGATTGATGAGCCATTGCATCTGCGCTTTGTTGAGGAATGCGATCGCACTGTCCGTCTCCTGCAAATGCCCAGCCGTGATAGGGACATTCTAGTAATCCATCTTCGGCGATTCTGCCCTGAGACAGGGGCGCGAGGCGATGAGGACATCGATCGTCAAACACTCGCCAGGATTGAGCTTGCCGATCCCACCAGATGACGAGATCGCGCTCCATCAGCGTGAAAGATGTCAGGGTTGCCGGGTCTAAATCTGCTAGATAGGCGATCGGATACCAGGCTTCTTTCCAGTCAAATCGAGTTGGGTCACTGCCCCCCGCCGGAAGGGAACTGTCTTCAACGTGGAGTTGAGGAGGCGCGATTTCGGAGACTCTACTGTCTATATTCGTACAGGGCGCACGAGGCAAGGCTGACCGTTTGATTTTATCGCGTCTGCGCTGAGTGTGAAGATTTGTTTACTCAGGAATGGCGTGCTGCTTCGATGCAGGTTTGCAGCGTGGCGGTGGTTTTGATCGCCTGGATATTGACGTGAGAGGCACAAGCTCGATAGCCCATCGTCTGAAGGGTTTTGATTAAGTGCGATCGCTTAGGAATATCCAGCTTGCCGCGTTTGCCGATCTCGCCGAGCGTGTAGAAATAAGGCGGCAAATCCGATTCTTCTGCCATTGTGTTGAGCAATGTCGATTGTTTTGACCACTGCCACTGGTCTGCAAGGCTGGCGAGTTTGTGCAACTGCTTAGAATTGTGCAGCGCTCCGAGCCACATTGCGCCGCTGATCGTCAGCCAGTGACCATCGTGAGCGCAATTAGTTCGTCCCAACTCTCGCCACGAAACGGTTTGATAATCGCCGCAGCGATGACAATAGCCCAGCAGTCCGTAGGTTTGACTGTCGAGCTGAGGACGGGCAACCAGGCGCAGCATCACCCGATAAGTTTCGCCCAAAAACAGCGAGAACACTGGCTCAACTCCTAATCCTTGAGCCGCTGCGATTTGCTGAATGCTGCCGATCAAGATTCTCAACCCTTGTTCATGCGCTGCCGGGTGAGAACGGGCATAACTTCCATAGAGCGCTAAACAGGCATCGGGTGCGTGTCCGGTAGTGCTGCGTCCGTCGGTGCTGGTGACGTAGAGCAAACCTCCGATCGCAACTGCTCCCAAACAAAAACTCAAATAAGGGGCAGGAGAACCAAAGCAATCGACATCGACTAAATCATAAAAATCGTGACGATCGCAGCACTCTAAAAATACGCGTTTGGCATCTTGATGAGTGACTTTAAAGGAGTTTGGAAGCGATCGTTCTAAATTTCCCCGCAGCACGGCACTGATTTCAGGATTGCTGTCATTTGCCCACACCCAATCTGCCTGACTTTCTAGGCAATATCGCAGCGATCGCACTCCCGATCCCGACATAGAATCTAAGACGCGCAACTGTCCAACGTCGGCGCGATGAACGGCAGCCGCTAACACTCCCAAGTCTCTTGCCATCTGACCAGCGGGACGGTAGAACGCGTTACCGACTCGAAAGGTCGCTTTTCCTTCAGTTTGCCAGTCTGAGTCGTTCATTTGCCCGACTTTAGAAAATGTGTGCAAGACTTCCAATATCTCACGTTTTCTCAGTGCGCTTTTATGGATTTAAAGATCACCCAAGCGGCTTTACCCGGACGTTTTGGCTATTGGGACATTGGCATTGTGGGCGATCGGATCGTCGAGATTGCCCCCACGATCGCGGCTCCCGCCACCACCGTCCTGAATGCGAATCAAAAGCTGGTGATTCCGGGTTTAGTCGATGCCCATTTTCATCTCGATAAAGCGCACTTGCTCGATCGCTGTCATGGCGTTGAAGGCACTTTTGCAGAAGCGATGCGAGAGACGTTGAAAGCGAAAAACGAGTTTACGATCGCCGATATTCAAACCAGAGCCAAACGGACGATCGAACGGGCGATCGGATTTGGGGTGACGGCAATGCGAAGTCATGTTGAAGTCGATTCAGTGACAAAGCTAACAGGAATGCAGGCGTTGATGCCGCTTCGTCAAGCCTATCAATGGGGCATGACGCTTCAGCTTGCTGTCTTTGCTCAAGAAGGAATCACCAACCAACCAGGAACCCTAGATCTACTACGGCAAGCGATGCACTTGGGCGGTGATGTGATTGGGTCTGCTCCTTATGTTGATCCCGATCCAGAACGTAATATTCGGATTGTGTTTGACATTGCTCAAGAATTTGATTGCGATATCGATTTCCATTTAGATTTCTTAGAGGATGAATTACCGCTCTCGTTACCGTTTGTGATTCAAGAGACGTGTCGTCGAGGTTGGCAAGGTCGAGTCTGTTTGGGGCACATGACTAAATTGGCGGCATTCTCTCCAGCAGAGCTATCAGCGATCGCTCCTGCGATTCTAGAAGCGGGAATTTCAATTCTGGCGCTTCCGGCTTCTGATATTTATATGATGTCTCGCAATGATACCCACAACGTTCGTCGGGGTGTTGCACCGATCCATCATCTCGCTGAGATGGGCGTGAATGTCGGATTAGCTGTTAACAATGTGCAGAATTTGTTTACACCGTTTGGCGATGGCGATGTGCTAAAGATGTGTACGCTGTTAGCGCAAGTGCTTCAGCTTGGCACTACAGCGAGTCATGAACTGTGTTTGGAGATGGCGACTAATCGGGCGGCTCAAGCGATCGGACTTCCCAACCACGGTTTGGCTCCTGGACGATCGGCAGATTTAGTCATCCTGACAGTGGAAACGGTAACGGACGCGATCGGGGCGGCACCTAGCGATCGTACGGTGATTAAAAATGGAAGGATTGTTGCACAGAGTAAATTACAGCAGGAATTGTTTCAGTGATTGTGGAGATGTTTTAAGGAACTATCACTGACTTCTAAAGTGTTTACTTTCAGTCGATATAAGGCTAGAAACCATTAATTTTGCCTGTTAGCTCAAAGGCGGCTTTTTGCTACTTTCAAATAACAATAGCTCTTTAAAAATAGGCGCTTGTCCACCCCAAATTAAATAGATAAATTAACGAGTTCCGTATACAGCAACACTGTAATAAATCGAAGATTAACTGACAATATCATCTCACAAGACAAAACTTCTATCTCAAGGTGGAATTAGGTTTACCTTCCTTTAGATGGAAGATAAAAGAGAATAATTACCTCTATGTTATTATCAGTCGGCTTTGCAGCAAAAACGAGTTCTGTAATTGAGACGTTAGCCCACTGTGACTAACCGCTTAACATCCCTATCAACCATTCAATATTTAATCTATTGAGACACTTCTATGTCCCAATCTAATTCTTCAATCACTTACGATCTCGTTCAAAGTTCATCAATACAGGGCGAAAAACACTTAAAGCTGCGTTGGTCAAATCAAGATAGTTCTCTTTTAAAAGATGCGTTTCCAGGGGTGCCTGATCTCGTCTGCTTATCTCACTTGCGCTGGGATTTTGTCTATCAGCGTCCTCAACATCTGTTAACTCGGTGCGTTCAAGAACGTCGAGTTTTCTTGATTGAGGAGCCTTTTTTTGACAGCGAAGATCAGGCATGGTTATCCCTAAGTCAGCGCGAGTGTGGAGTTTGGGTGGTGGTGCCTCATCTCCCGCAAGGGCTAAGTCAAAGAACGACGATCGCCCTTCAAAAACAGCTATTAGACGAGTTGTTTAAAACCTGTGGCATTCGCGATTACATTTTTTGGTACTACACGCCGATGGCGTTAGCCTTCACCGATCATCTTCAGCCGTTGGCGATCGTCTATGACTGCATGGATGAACTGTCCGCGTTTCAAGGGGCACCTCCTGAGCTGCGACAGCGAGAAGCCGACCTGTTTCAGCGAGCAGATTTGGTCTTCACGGGTGGACAAAGCCTCTATGAGGTTAAGCGACATCAGCACCCTAACGTTTACGCGTTTCCGAGCAGCATTGATGTCGCTCACTTTGTTCAAGCGCGTCAGGCGATCGACGATCCCGTTGACCAAGCCAACATTCCTCACCCGCGTCTTGGCTTTTATGGCGTGATTGATGAGCGCATGGATATTGATCTGCTGAAAGGAGTCGCGATCGCTCGTCCTGACTGGCAGTTGGTGTTGATTGGACCGATCGTCAAAATCGATCCCGCCTCTCTGCCGCAGCTTCCGAATATCCACTATCTCGGTGGCAAATCTTATGCGGAGTTGCCTCACTATCTAGCAGGCTGGGATGTCGCGCTGCTGCCGTTTGCCCGCAACGAATCGACTCGATTTATCAGCCCGACCAAAACCCCCGAATATCTCGCCGCCGGAAAACCCGTCGTTTCTACCTCGATTCGTGATGTTGTACGCCCCTATAGAGACTTAGGACTGGTGCAGATTGCCGACAGCGTGCCTGAATTTGTGGCAGCCGTTGAAGTCGCACTGCAAACAGCCCAGAAAGATTCTGAATGGCTCGATCGAGTCGATGCGTTTCTCGCTCAAAATTCATGGGACAAAACTTGGGCAAGCATGAGCCACTTGATCGAGTCAGCAGTTTCGACAGTTAAACCCTCAGCGATCGCGTCAAAAGACGGCTGAAACGATTCAAATAATAAGTAGGAAGTATCGCTATGTTTGATTATCTAATTGTTGGTGCAGGGTTTGCTGGCAGCATTTTGGCAGAGCGACTTGCAAATCAGTCTGGCAAAAAAGTGCTGATTGTTGATATTCGCAACCATATTGGCGGCAATGCTTACGATCACTATAACGAAGCCGGAATCTTGGTGCATAAATATGGTCCGCATATCTTTCACACCAATTCTCGCGATGTGTTTGAATATCTGTCGCACTTCACAGAATGGCGGCGCTATGAGCATCGAGTGCTTGCGAGTGTTGATGGTCAACTGGTTCCAATTCCAATCAATCTCGACACGATTAACAAACTCTATGGGCTGAAACTCAACTCCTTTGAGCTTGAGAAATTCTTTGAGTCAGTTGCAGAACCCAAAGACTCGATTCGCACCTCTGAAGATGTGGTAGTCAGCAAAGTTGGGCGAGAACTGTATGAAAAGTTCTTTCGCAACTACACCCGCAAACAGTGGGGCATTGACCCTTCTGAGCTAGATAAATCGGTTACGGCTCGCGTGCCTACTCGCACCAATCGCGACGATCGCTACTTCACTGACACTTATCAAGCGATGCCGCTCCACGGGTTTACTCGTATGTTTGAAAATTTGTTGAACCATCCCAATATCAAGGTGATGCTCAACACTGATTATCGAGAAATTCGAGACATCATTCCCTTTAAGCAAATGATCTACACCGGACCTGTAGACCAATTTTTTGATTATCGGTTTGGCAAATTGCCTTATCGATCGCTCGACTTCAAACACGAAACGTTAAATGAGTCTGTTCATCAATCTGCGCCTGTCGTGAACTATCCCAACGAGCATCTCTATACGCGAATCACTGAGTTTAAGTATCTCACTGGACAAGAGCATTCTAAAACCAGCATCGTCTACGAGTTCCCGAAAGCAGAAGGCGATCCTTACTATCCGGTGCCGCGCCCTGAGAATGCAGAACTCTACAAAAAATATAAAGCCTTAGCCGACGCAGCGCCTAACGTAGAATTTGTTGGACGACTTGCCACCTACAAGTATTACAACATGGATCAGGTTGTGGCTCAGGCACTCTCGGTTTATGCAAAACTTAGCGATCGGACTCGCTGGCAGCCTGAAGAGAAAAATGGTCACGCGCTTGCAGGAACGGTGCGTTGATTGGAATTCATGAAGGGAGACGTTCTACCGGAACGTCTCTACAGCGTCGGGTGGCTCTAGGGATCAAGGCAGCACATCCGATCGCTCGGCAAATTTGGATTGGAGTTTGGGGATGAGAATATCGACAATCAGCCAGCCGTTAGAACGCTGGCAACCACACGATCGCGCACAGATTTTAGCTACTCACACTCAAAAATCTGAAGTTGAACTGTGGGCAGGTGTAGAATGCACTGTGAATCGTGTGGGTAATGACTATTTTGATCAGTTAGAACGCAATGGACACGCTAACCGTATCACAGATTTAGACTTATTTGCGTCGCTAGGAGTCACCGCAATTCGATATCCTTTACTATGGGAACGGATTGCTCCAGCATCGCTCGATCTCGCCGATTGGCTATGGGCAGATCAGCGATTGCAACGACTGCGAGACTTAGATATCGATCCGATCGTCGGCTTAGTTCACCACGGGAGCGGACCTGATCACACGAGTCTTATAGAACCCGATTTTCCTGAAAAACTGGCTGAGTTTGCCAACGCAGTGGCGACTCGCTACCCTTGGGTAAACCACTACACCCCGATTAACGAACCTCTGACCACCGCCCGGTTTAGCGGCTTATATGGTCACTGGTATCCTCATGGACACGATCCCTCGACTTTCGCGCGTGCCTTACTGAATCAATGCCGCGCGATCGTGCTGTCGATGCAGGCGATTCGTCAGATCAATCCTCAAGCAAAACTCATTCAAACCGAAGATTTAGGGAAAGTGTTTAGCACTCCCTCGCTGACTTATCAGGCAGATTTTGAAAACGAGCGGCGCTGGTTAAGCTTTGATCTGCTGTGTGGCAGGCTCGATCGCGCCCATCCTCTTTGGGGTTATTTGGGCGAACTTGGAATTTCAGACTCCGATTTAAGTTGGTTTCTAGACAATTCTTGTCCGCCCGATGTATTGGGCATCAACCACTATTTGACCAGCGATCGCTTTTTAGATGAACGGCTCGATCGCTATCCTGCTCAACTTCACGGCGGCAACGGCAGACACGCCTATGCTGATGTCGAAGCCGTTCGCGTTCGTGCTGATGGCATTTTTGGACATCACAATCTTCTGCAAGAAGTCTGGAATCGCTATGGTCGATCGATGGCGTTAACTGAGGTGCATTTAGGCTGCACTCGTGAGGAACAACTGCGCTGGCTTAACGAAGCCTGGACTGCGGCAAACCGACTGCGCAAATCGGGAGCCGACGTTCGAGCCGTCACTGCCTGGTCGCTGCTCGGTGCCTATGATTGGAACACGCTTTTAACGCGAAGTGAGGGATTTTATGAACCGGGCGTGTTTGACTTGCGATCGCCCACTCCCCGCCCAACTGCCCTCGCCCATATGCTGCGCCACCTGGCTAACGGACAAGACTATGCTCATCCAATCTTGCAAGAGCCGGGATGGTGGCGACGATCGCAGCGCTTAGTTTATCCATCTGTGACAGCAACGGATGCGCCATCGGTGTCTTCTCAACACGAATCACCTCCTCAAAAAGTCTCAGCCCCGATCGTGATCACCGGGGCTACAGGAACTTTGGGACGCGCCTTTGCCCGTCTGTGTGAGATGCGGGGCATTCCCTATCGGCTGCTGACGCGGCAAGATATGGACATCACTGACTCACGATCGGTGACTCAAGTGTTAGCAGATCTCAAGCCTTGGGCAGTCATCAACACTGCTGCATATGTTCGCGTTGATGATGCCGAGCAGCACCCGCATTTGTGTCGGCAAATCAACGCCGACGGAGCCGCTATTCTCGCTGAAGCCTGCGCCGAGCAAGACATCTCCTTTGTCACGTTTTCATCAGATTTGGTGTTTGATGGCAACCAGACAGAACCCTATGTCGAAAGCCACGAAGTCGCGCCGTTAAATGTCTATGGACACAGTAAAGCGATCGCTGAACAATGGGTTTTAGCCACCAATCCGCGTGCCCTTGTGATTCGCACCAGCGCCTTTTTTGGACCTTGGGATGACCATAATTTCTTGACGATCGCCCTTCGCACTCTGGCATCGGGTCAGCCATTTTTTGCCGCAGACGACACGGTGATTTCTCCAACCTACGTCCCTGATTTGGTAAATGCCACCCTCGATTTGCTGATCGATCAAGAATGTGGACTGTGGCACCTGGCAAATTTGGGAGCCGTTAGCTGGGCAGAATTTGCTCAAGAAACTGCCCGTCTCGCTGGGTTCAATCCGTCTCACGTCGAAGCGTGTTCGACTCGATCGCTAAAGTTAGCCGCGCCTCGTCCGACTTACACCGCCCTCACCAGCGAACGAGGTATTTTGCTCCCTTCATTGGATCGGGCGATCGGGCACTATCTCCAAGCGTGTGGCTGATTAAAGCATCTGCAAAGGTTGCGGTTGACGTGGACGTGGAAACGCTTTATCTAACGCTGAGAGATCCGTCTCAGTTAATGAAATTTCTAACGCTGCATAGTTTTCTTGAATGCGATCGCGCCGACTTGATTTTGGAATCACGATCACATTTTCTTGATGCAATAACCACGCGATCGCCACTTGTGCCGGAGTCACCTTCAGTTGGTTGGAGATCGTCACGAGAGCGCGATTTTTTAGGATTCGACCTTGCTCGATCGGAGAATATGCCATCACAGGAATCTGATGCTGACGACACCACGGCAAGACATTCCACTCGATTCCTCGGCGGCTGAGATTGTAGAGAACTTGATCGGTTGCGGTGAGATGACGATCGAGACGATGCGCCTCTTCTAAGTCGTCTTGGTCAAAATTGCTCACGCCAAAATCCCGAATTTTTCCCGCTTGCTGTAATTCTAGAAACGCTTCAAACGTCTCCGCAAGGGGAACTGAGCCACGCCAGTGCAGCAGATAAAGATCTAGATAATCGGTTTTCAAGCGCTTTAAACTCCGTTCGCAGGCTTGAATCGTTCCCTGTCGAGTGGCATTGTGCGGATAAACTTTGCTGACTAAGAAAATGCGCGATCGTTGCCCTGCGATCACATCCGCGACGATTTCTTCTGCACCCCCTTCGCCGTACATTTCTGCGGTGTCGATCAGCGTCATCCCTAACTCAACGCCAAACTTTAGAGCATCGGTTTCTGACGATCGCTGTTTCGGTGTTTCTCCCATTCGCCAAGTTCCTTGACCCAAAACTGGAATCGCCGCCCCTGACGGAAGTTGAATCGTTCGCATAATGAATCTCCGATGTGGATGCTTAATGACTTTGCCGATCGTAGAGAAATATCTTAGACGGCTCCTCTGGCGAATGATAGGGAAACTTGTGTTTGTCAATATCAATTTTATTTTTGACTAATAGATTGTGGGTCATGGCGAATTCGGAGAGACGTTCCACCGAAACGTCTCTACGGGGTCGGGTAAATTCGTTATCCAATGTTGCGATCGTGTCGAATTCTCGATATCGTGGCTGAGATGGAACGCCGCGATTATTCAAACACGCTATGAATTACAGGCTGCTCAGACAAGAAGCAAATCTGCTCTACAAATCTCTATCGCCGCTCTTGACGGTGAATGCAACGTTTGCAGAAGTCATTCTGGTTGATTTAGCCAAGATGATTCAACTGTGTGGGCGCAGCAGTGGCAATGTTCGTGAGGCTGAACTGCTGGCATATCTCGTGATTTATGCGCTGGTTAAACGCGATGCTGAAAAGCTAGACGTGGCAATCAATCGGTGGGACACGTCTGCAGATGAACGCATTAACTATCAGAAGTTAACGCTGCAAATTATCTTAGACTTCACCCAAAATCAGCCTTCTGACGCATTTCAGTTGCCCTCAATCCTAAATCGCTTGGACGAAGAAAAAGGAACCAATTATCTGGGGACAGCGATTAATGCGATTTATAAATTTGCTCAAGCGATCGTCAAAGCCGATGGCACGGTCAGTTTGCAAGACCTGGATGCACTCTCCTTAATCTGGCAACAACTCCACTCTTATCGCAAGTTAGCCACCTATCAAGACGGTCTGCCTGCGACTTCAAATCAAGCGTCTGATTCAGCCGATCTCGATCGAGTCCTAGAAGAAGCACTCGCCGAACTCAACGACCTGACGGGAATGAGCAACATCAAAGAAGAAGTGAAGACGCTCGCCAACTTTCTTAAAGTGCAAAAGATTCGATCGGAGCGAGGGTTAGCCAAAACAACCGTCTCCCTACACGCAGTGTTTTGCGGTCCGCCTGGAACGGGGAAAACTACCGTTGCGAGATTAATGGGACGCATCTATAAAGGATTGGGATTCCTCACTCAAGGGCATCTAGTCGAAACCGATCGCTCTGGAATGGTCGCGGGATACGTCGGTCAAACTGCAACACAAGTTGATAATCTCGTCAAATCAGCGCTGAACGGAGTGTTATTTATTGATGAAGCTTATGCGCTAGTGCCCGGAGAATCGGGGCGTGATTTTGGGCAAGAAGCGATCGATGTTTTGCTCAAACGCATGGAAGATCACCGCGATCGCTTGGTTGTGATTGTGGCAGGCTACACCGATGAAATGACGACGTTTATCGAGTCAAATCCGGGGTTAGAATCGCGCTTTAATCGCTATTTTTATTTCAATCATTACAAGCCCGAAGAGTTGCTCGCGATCTTTGAAAAAATGGGCAACAAAAGCCATTTCAAACTGGCTCCGGGCACAGGTGAAAAACTGCAAAATTTGTTTGAAGACTTGTACGAGAATCGAGATAAAACCTTTGGCAACGCGAGACTGGTTCGCAACTTATTTGAGAAAAGTCTTGAGCGGCAAGCCAACCGATTAGCGGTGCTTTCGTCTCTCAGCGACGAGTTGCTGACCACGCTATTGCCTGAAGACATTCCCGATCGGGTGTCTGGCGTTCAGACCGGAAGAGAAACCTAATTTTATTGTTTGAATGCAATCGCCCATCGGTCACACCAAACTCCCGTAGAGACGTTTCGGTGGAACGTCTCCCCGCCATCGGGTAAAGGCAAAATTTTTGAATACGATCGTGATTCATCGGTCATCGCATAATCAATAAGACGTTTCACCGAAACGTCTCTACGATGTTGGGTGAATCCATTATCGATCTCATTCATGGGTCTGACGAATCATTTCTGTTTATATTCGCTCCCATCTGGCATTCTGGCACCTCCCATCTTCGCTCCTTCTAGCGTTGCTCCTGCCATTTTTGCTTTGACAAAATTAGCTTTTTGAAGATTGGCTTGATTGAGGTTTGCGCCTCTGAGATCGGCTCCTTCTAAAATGGCTTCTTGCAAGTTTGCACCCGACAGATCGGCGTTTCTCAAATCTGCCCCAAATAGATTAGCTTTGGTTAAATTTGCGCCCTGCAAGTTGGCATCTTTGAATTGAACCAAGGCTAAATTGGCACGATCGCCGTTAATCTTTGTCAACGTCGCAGAGTTGAGTTTAGAGCCTTGCAGTGCCGCCCCACTGAGATTAGCACCTGTCAGATTAACGCCATCTAAGACATAGCTATAGAGACTTGCCTCTGATAAATCACAGTTTACACATTCGCCAGAATTGAGTAACTTTTGCACCTGAGTCGGATTAGCAGCCATCACAGCCGCCCCTAGCGTTAAGCTCAAAGAGAACGCGATCGCAAGAGAACGTTTCATAATAATCGGTTGCACATGAATTGAGTTAAGCATATCGGAGGAGACCCTGTGGATAACTATTACAAGCCAGAACACCTGCCCCATTTTGGTCAAATTGCGGAGGGCAACCCTGAATTGGCAGAGAAGTTTTTTGCTTATTATGGAGCCGTCTTTGCAGAAGGAGCGCTGTCAAAGCGAGAAAAAGCGTTGATTGCGCTGGCGGTTGCTCATACCGTTCAGTGTCCTTATTGCATTGATGCTTATACTAAAGAATCGTTACAGCAAGGCTCAGACCTAGAGCAAATGACTGAAGCCGTACACGTTGCGACTGCTATTCGAGGCGGCTCGTCTCTGATTCACGGGTTGCAGATGTTAGATCACGTCAACAAACTGACAATGTGATGCAGATATGAGTCGAATCAATTGATAAAGCACAAAATGAAACTTTCTGACTCGATCGCCCCCTCTGATTCGAGCCGTCAAACGGCACCCAGACCTGCATCTCTGCTCAAACGACACTCGCCCTTGTCGTCTTCTGACTATCAGCACGAGGTTTTAGCGGCGGTTGACCTCGCGCAAACATCCCATAAAGGAGACTTTGCTCAAACGCTCGCAGCAAATCGTTGGCAGCCACTCACGCCCGCGAAATTAGAAATCTTTCAAATCAACATTGGTAAACTCTGCAACATGAGTTGTCGTCACTGCCACGTCGATGCCGGACCCGATCGCACGCGAGAAAACATGGATCGCGAGACGATCGACCTGTGTTTACGCGCGCTTGATCTCACCGACGCTCACACGGTGGATATCACGGGGGGCGCACCTGAGCTAAATCCACATTTTCGTTATTTGGTCGATCACTGCGTGGCGCGAGGAAAACACGTCATCGATCGCTGCAATCTCACCGTGCTGCTGCTGCCCCGCATGGAGGACTTGCCGCAGTGGTTCGCCGATCGAGGAGTCGAAGTTGTCTGTTCTCTCCCTCACTATCGCCAACGCAACACCGATGCTCAACGCGGCGACGGGACATTTGAGAAGTCGATCGAGGCACTGCATCGACTCAACGCCGCAGGCTATGGACAGGGAAATCCTCATCGTCAGTTAACCTTGATGAGCAATCCAGTCGGGGCATTTTTGGCGAGTGGTCAAGCGAAATTAGAAGACGAGTGGAAAGCTGGACTGCAAAAAAATTATGGAATTGGCTTCGATCGCTTAATCACCCTCAACAATATGCCGATTTCTCGCTATCTCGAATGGCTAGAGCAATCGGGCAATTTGCAGCAATATATGGAACTGTTGGTAAATTCATTTAATCCAGCGACGGTGGCGGGTTTGATGTGTCGCAACACGATCTCAATCTCTTGGGATGGGCGATTGTATGACTGCGACTTTAATCAAATGCTGGAGTTGGAGTGTCAAGATCAGGGTGAACGAATGCACCTACGAGACTTTGACCCGATTCGATTGGCGGCGCGGCAGATTGTTACCGATCGTCACTGTTTTGGCTGCACGGCAGGGGCAGGAAGCTCTTGCGGAGGCGCATTAGATTAGCGGTTATCGTCATAGATTTGTGTAGAACGATCGCCCTGATTTCCTGAGTCGTGTGCAGGTCGTAAACTGGTACCTTTTACTGGGTTGTGCTTCCTAGCTGGTGTAGAAGGTCAGCGATCGACAAAATTGGGATGAGGTCGGTTTGAAAGTCTTTTGGGTTGCGGGTGACGATAGCATCTAAGTTTTGGTCTACCGCACAAGCGATTTGAACGGCATCTTCAAAGTCAGGGAGTCCAGAATCAAATGCTGCCTCAAGAATGGATTGGGTCACTGGACAGGCTGAGAGAAGAGCAAGCGTCATTTCAAGGGTTCGTCTGGCAGTATCCAGACTTTGAGTTTGCCGCCTACAAATATAGAAGAGGTCTGTAGCACTTGAGCCTGAGAAAAACCCTTCAATGCTATTTTCTGCGATCGCTTCAAAGAGTTGGCTACTTTCTGAATAAAACGGGTGACGTTCAAGGAAGAAATCAAGGATGATGTTGGTGTCCAGCAGGATTCTCATGTCAAGTATTTCTCAACTAAACGCTGTTCGCGCATAGCGTCAATTTCTGCATCGGTGGGTGCGGGTTTGCCAGGTTGTTTGAGGCAGCCTCGGAGTTGTTCAACCAGGGCGCGTTTGGTTTGTTGAGTGTGGTCTTGGGGTTGAGCGAGATCGTGTTGCAGCGATCGGGTGATGGTGTTGAGCAGAGACAATCGCTCGGCGACAGAGAGTTGGTGAACGTGTTGTTCTAGTTCTTGAAGGGTCATGGCAAAGCTTTCTGTGATCTGCTTCTAAATTAGCACTGCGATCAGTAGTACAGAGATGACCTCATTTATTTCCGTAGCCAAGCGATGAGAAGAACGATCGTGATTCCAACGTAGAACTAGAGAAACTAAGGGGTCTTGCGGCGGCGTATTCGGATCGCGTCGTCGCAGCCTGCAACACTGCTTAGGGCAGATTCAACCGTTTCTTGGCTTCTGCCAAGGAGACGGCGGGTTCATCTTTGTCGGTCAGCTTTGCCTGCCTCAAGTCTTGTAAATCTTCCAAGTCTGCAAGAAGTTCTTGCAGCAGCAGAAACTCTTCGTAGGGCAACACCACAAACTCTGGTTTACCGTTTTTCTTTAGAAATTCGGGGTTAAGCTGAATCACGATAGTTTCTCCTCTAGGAATAGGCTTTACTGCGATGTCTGATGCGGTAAATGACAAGTTCTGCTTCTTCTATTTCAATAGAATCCGATAGTCGCCGACTCTCAGACGATATTCTGGGGTGAAGTCTGTTAGATGTTTCACGTCGCCTTGTAGGTCGTCTTGCAGGAGTTCTACTTTTTCAAGGATTCGCCTTTGAATGTTGAAGGGTAGTTATGCTGGGTCTTTGATTGCTCTTGGTTTTAAGGTAGCTTCGTATTTCAAGGTAGAAAACTATCCATTTCGCGTTTCATCAACGAGGGATATTGAGGGTTATTTTAGTTTACTGCGCTCGGCGTGAAGCGATGGGATTGGAGACAGCGATCGCAGCTTGCACAGACGATCGCGTTCATTTCCGTAGCCACGCGATGAAGGACGATCGCGGTTTGCATCGAGTGGTGTGAATGGCGTAATCACCGAGAATGCAGCTTCATTAGACTATGACAGATAAATCTCACTGCGATGTCCAATTAGATGCACAGTGATGGTTTTGGTGGCTTCGCTGAAGGTATAAAGGACTCGGTAATCTCCAACTCGTAACTTAAATAGACCGCTTAAGTTTCCTGTGAGAGCGGTTGGGCTGAGACTGTCAAAGTTATCGATGAGCCAGTGAGTTTTGCGAAGAATGCGTTCTTGGTTTTTTTGGCTGAGTTGTTCTAGCCCAAGGAGTGCTTCAGGAGTGAACTCGATCAAATAAGCCATTACCAGGTTAGTCCAAGTTTTTTGGCGACTTCTGTGGCTGGAATACCGCGTTCTCCGGTTTGGGTGCGTCTCATGGATTCAATCAATTGCTGCTTGACTTCGGGACGCATTTCTTTGCCTTCATCAGGATCGTCAAGAAGTTCTTCAAGAGTCTCTAGGACAGTTTCTCGAATTAAGGCTTTGAGTTCTTCGATGGTTAGATCTTTGATATGCATTGTGGATGATGAGATCGAGAGGATATCTCTATATCTTGCGCTGATTGAGCCTTGATAGTATCAACGATCGCTGATTTGGCTGATGATTGTTCATTTTCG
>Ga0209100_1000352_pt1 | contig 41990 bp, 38 predicted proteins | sample lystaG_FD_185480 | JGI IMG/M metagenome (GOLD analysis project Ga0209100, IMG submission 185480) | Glacier valley bacterial and archeal communities from Borup Fiord, Nunavut, Canada, to study Microbial Dark Matter (Phase II) -... | ecosystem: Environmental > Aquatic > Freshwater > Ice > Glacier ... | reverse complement strand
AAAATCTAGATAAGATTGTTGAGCAGATTGTGAAAAAACGTCCGTTTAACTCTCTCTCGGAGGTAGTCAAGCAAACCGACCGCTTAAGCGAGAAAAAGATGGTTGAGATTGTGGATAGTTGGGCTAATCTTCTCTTTACATGAATACTCCCATCTATCTTGATTACCACGCTACAACTCCCACTGATCGCCGAGTTGCTGATCGTGTTTACCAATACATGACCGAAGAATTCGGTAATGCCAGTAGCACCGAGCATGAGTGGGGCGATCGCGCTGAAGCTGCCGTCAAACAAGCTGCCAAGCAAGTTGCTGATTTAGTCGGAGCCTTACCGAGAGAAATTATCTGGACATCAGGCGCAACCGAAAGCATTAACCTGGCGATTCAGGGCAGTCTCTCTCCCTGTCCAGAAAAACCATACCGCATCGCCCTGCTACCGATCGAACACAAAGCCGTTCTCGACACCTGCCACGCTCTTGAAAAGCGAGGTTGGGCGGAATTAATTTATCTCCGAATAGATTCTAAAGGCAGACTTGACCTTGATTATTTGGAGCAGGTCTGCATGGAGGGTCTGTCTCTTCTCTGCGTGATGGCTGCAAATAATGAGATTGGCAATATTTACCCAATACAAGCGATCGCTCAAATCGCCCAACGCTACGACATTCCCTTTCTCTGTGATGGCTCTCAGGCAGTTGGCAAGATTCCAATTCAGTTCCAGGAGTGGGGCATTACCTACCTAGCGATCTCTGCTCACAAACTCTATGGACCTAAAGGGGTTGGAGCCTTAGTCGTTCGCAAAGGCTATCATCTCGAACCATTACTGTTTGGTGGCGGGCATCAGAAGGGAACGCGAGCGGGCACTCTCAACGTTCCCGGCATTGTGGGATTGGGGGAAGCCTGTCAGTTGCGATCACTAGAGATGGAAGAGGATGAACGGGCGATCTCTGCCAAACGGGATAAGCTCCAGTCTCTCCTGTTAGCAAAAATTTCTGGTTTAGTAGTGAATGGCGACACTACCTACCAGTTAGCTGGCAATCTTCATATCTCTGTTCCTGGAGTTCCCAACAGCGCTGTTATTGCAAGAATTCGCCACCGACTTGCGATCTCAACAGGTTCAGCTTGTTCATCTGGTGTTGAGTCACCTTCTCATGTTCTTCAGTCACTTCGCTTACCAGAGGATGTCGTAGATGGAGCACTCCGAATTGGCATAGGAAAGTTTACTACGGAAGAAGAAATAAATGACGCTGCAACAATTCTTTCTGAAGCTATTACCCAGGTTCAGCAGGCTCTCTGTGCTAAGTCTTAGATTTCGTTGATTATTGGTTCTATAAACGTCGAATTATTTAGGCGCTGCTGGATCGAAGTATGAATGCCTGATTTATCCTCACCCTAGCCCTCTCCCAAAAGGAGACGGGATAAGAGTTCTATCTCCCTTCTCCTTGAGGAGAAGGGTTGGGGATGAGGGCAATTCATCTTTGTATTTAGCAACGCCGTTTTACCTACTGTATTTTTTCTATTGCTATTTTAGGACTAGTGTACTATTTTAGGGCAAATATAGCTTGATCCAGAAAAACGATCGTGCCATTGCCTAAACATTGCACTTTACCCTAGCGACCCTCGGAGCTACCCATGAGCCTGATCACGATTTCGTGTCGTCTTGTTGCCAGTGAAGATACTCGCCGTCAATACTGGTTCCTTACGGCGGAAAAGTACACACCGCTAATTAATGAACTTCTACAAAAAATTGCTAGGCACGACAACTTTGACGACTGGTATCAAACGGGAAAGATTTCACTGGTCGTAGTCAAAGAATTCTGCCAGAAATTGAGGCAAGATGCTCGATTCGCAGGACAACCAGGGCGCTTCTACGCCTCCGTGGTCGCGATTGTCCATCGTATCTATAAATCTTGGTTAGCTCTTCAAGCACGTCTTAAGCAAAAGATTGCTGGGCAAACTCGATGGCTTGCCATTCTCCAAAGTGATGATGAGCTAACAGTTGCTATTCAGGGTAATCTGAGTACCCTACAGATCAAAGCCAGAGAGATTCTGGCTCAGTGCAGTTCTCCAACTTCAGCAGACGACGACCCTCAACCTAAAAAAGCTCGCAGCAGAAAGCAATCCGCGCAAAAACCAGGCAGCAGGGAGACAGTATTCCTAGTATGCTCTTCAGACTGTACGAACAGACAGAGGAAGTGCTGACTCAATGCGCGATCGTCTACCTACTTAAAAACGGCTGTAGAGTGCCTGAGAAACCTGAAGATTACGAAAAATTTGCTAAACGCCGTCGTAAAGTCGAAATTCGGTTAGAACGGCTCATGATGCAATTCCAAAACAGCCGTCTTCCTAGTGGTCGAGATCTCTCTAATCAGACCTGGTTAAATGCATTAGCCCTTGCGACTACTCAGATGCCTGAGAACGAAAAGCAAGCCACAGGCTGGCAAGCGAGTCTCCTTACTGAAGCCAGGTCTTTACCTTTTCCAGTAGATTTCGAGACGAACGAAGACCTTCGCTGGTTTCTGAATGAAAAAGGAAGACTATGTGTCAACTTTAATGGCTTAAGTGAACATTCATTTGAGATCTACTGTGATCAAAGGGATCTCCACTGGTTCAAGCGATTTCTAGAAGATCAACAAACTAGGAAAGCTAGCAAAAACCAACATTCAGCCAGCTTATTTACCTTACGCTCTGGGCGAATTGCTTGGCAGGAGGGTAAAGGCGAAGGTGAACACTGGAACATTCATCGGTTGATTTTATCCTGCACTGTAGACACTGATTCTTGGACTCAAGAAGGTACAGAACAAATTCGGCAGAAAAAAGCTAGTGAGTGTGCAAAAGTTATCGCTAGCACTAAAGTCAAGGAAAACTTGAGCAAGAACCAAGAAGCATTTATTAAAAGACGGACAACAATGCTGACTTTGCTTGATAATCCATTTTCTCGTCCAAGCCGCCCTCTTTATCAAGGTCAGCCATCGATTTTAGCAGGTGTAAGCTATGGGCTTGATAAACCTGCTACTCTCGCGATTGTCGATATTCAAACTGGCAAAGCTATCACGTACAGAAGTATCCGACAACTTCTGGGTGAAAACTATAAGCTTCTCAACCGATATCGTTTGCGACGGCAACACAACGCTCATCAGCGGCACAAGAACCAGCAAAAAGGTGCATTCAATCGGTTTGGAGAATCCAACTCAGGAGAATATTTAGACCGTCTGATAGCTCATGAAATCGTGGCGATCGCTCAAAAATATCAGGTTAGCAGCCTTATATTGCCTGATCTAGGCGACATTCGAGAAATTGTCCAAGGCGAAGTTCAAGCTAAAGCAGAGCAAGAAATTCCCGGTTCTATAGAACTCCAACGACGATATGCCCTTCAGTATCGAGCCAGTGTCCATCGCTGGAGGCATGCTCAACTCAGCCAATGTATCGGAAGCCAAGCTGCCCAAGTCGGCATTTCTATCGAGGTAGTGAAACAACCCTTTACAGGAACTCCCCAAGAAAAGGCTAAAAGTTTAGTGATCGCAGCCTATCAATCCCGAAAATAAAAAATACTTGCAATCAGTTCAAACTTACTATATAAATTAGATGCGCCGTAGTTCATGCCAGAAATGGTCTCTGTGCTATCGACAATTATGAGCTAGTTTGACTATTGGAAGATAGTCTTGCTTTCTGGCTTTGGTGACTGTCCACCTCGAAGTTGGGTGCGCTCCCACCAAAAAGGTGCGGGTCTACCGCAGTGATGGTTACTGTCTTCACCTCCGAGCAAGGAGGAATCCACCTTAACTGTTCAAATTGACAAACCGAAGCAAGGGCAAAATTCCTAGGAGGTTTGCCAAAAGGCTGTATTTCGCTCTGAGACTTCTTTTCGGAGGTTGTTCTCTAACCTTAAACGGCTGATGAAAAGCTAGAAATCAGGTTGAAAGCGAGGTTTGCCAAAAGTACTGCTGAAAAGCCTTTTGTGACTGAGTTTCAACGCTTAGGGTTGCGATCGTCTTTTCAGCGAGAGGCGGGTCGAAAGTATAACCGCGCCCTCGCCGCTAGGACAGAGGCATGGTTGCGATCGTCTTTTCAGCGAGAGGCGGGTCGAAAGAATAGTGTGAAATGTATCCGTTCCCGTTGCTTATGGTTGCGATCGCCTTTCCAGCGAGAGGCGGGTCGAAAGTTAAGCCCAGACGGATCGAACTGGTTTACGATGACCGTCGCGATTGCCTTTTCAGCAGACGGCGGATTGAAAGTTGTAAATCTCTCTATACCGCTTGCTCCGATGCTTGTTGCGATCGCCTCTCCAACAAAGGATAGAGCAGAAGGATGTCCAGATTCTGTGGGAGCCATAAGACTCTTCGGTAGAGATCGTCTCTTTAGTCCTAACGGAACTGAAAGCAGTAACTTCAAAACTACTTAGGAACACTTAAATACTATAAATTTTGCTTATCAAAGCTAAGTGGTAAGTTTTTTAGTTTAGATTCATTGTTAGGGTGGATTGAAAGGCGCACTTCGTTCGGGATTGACAGCTAATGATTTAGCTGCCGTCCCCACTTGTTTTAGTCGAACTGACAGTCGATGACATTAACGTGTTAACGATCGCCAAGAAGTGCTAGATGACAAAAAGTCGTTAACGACGACATCAATCTGGTAAGGACGACATCAATTCGTTAACGATGACAAATAAAGTGTTACTCGACAGGACAGATGGACAAAAAATCAAAGTCGGGATGATAGGATTTGAACCTACGACCCCCTCGTCCCGAACGAGGTGCGCTACCAAGCTGCGCTACATCCCGCAATCAATATTGCCTAATCTAGATTAACACAAGAGCTTCCTCCTAAAATCTTGGGCTGCAACTTGTTAAGATAAGTCTTGCACAACTTCAGGACTAATAGGCGTGGTCGTTAAGCCAGACTGGTTAAGGGTTAAGGCTCCTCAATGGGAGCGGGTCGGCAACGTTAAAGAAATTCTGCGGGATTTGTCACTCAACACCGTGTGCGAAGAGGCATCTTGCCCCAACATTGGGGAGTGCTTTAACAATGGCACTGCCACATTTTTGATCATGGGTCCCGCCTGCACGCGTGCCTGCCCCTACTGCGATATTGACTTTGAGAAAAAACCTCAGCCTCTCGACCCAACTGAGCCAGCGCGACTCGCAGAAGCTGTGCGGCGAATGCACCTCAATCATGTGGTGATCACGTCTGTCAATCGCGATGATTTGCCCGATGGGGGAGCTTCTCAGTTTATGCGCTGCATCCAAGAGATTCGAGCCGTCTCGCCCGACACGACGATCGAGGTTCTCATCCCCGACCTGTGCGGCAACTGGGGCGCATTAGAACAGATTCTCAGCGTCTCGCCTGACGTGCTGAATCACAATACTGAAACGATCGCTCGTCTCTACCGTCGGGTGCGCCCTCAGGGAGACTATGCTCGATCGCTCGAACTCTTGCAGCGGACTCGCCAAATCAACCCTCACGTCTACACAAAGTCGGGGATCATGGTCGGCTTGGGCGAAACCGATGCAGAAGTGCGGCAGGTGATTCGAGATTTGCGGGAGGTCAACTGTGACATTTTGACGATCGGGCAATATCTTCAGCCGACGCAGAAACATTTGGGCGTTCAGTCGTTTGTGACTCCTGACGAGTTTGATGCGTGGCGAGACTATGGAGAAGAGATCGGTCTGCTGCAAGTGGTCTCTTCGCCCCTGACGCGCAGTTCTTATCACGCTGAGCAAGTGCGAGACCTGATGGCAAAGTATCCACGCAAACAGGGTGAGGAATGAAGGTTGCCGTGATTGGCGCAGGTGCCTGGGGTTCGACGCTAGCAGGTTTGGCTAAAGATAACGGGCACCAGGTCAGTGTGTGGTCGCGTCAAAGCTCCGATCGCCTTGAGACGGTGATTGATGGGGCAGCGATCGTGCTGTCAGCCGTCTCGATGACAGGGGTGCGGTCAGTGATCAAATTGCTAAAATCGCAGTCTCTTTCGCCCAACACAATTCTGATTACTGCCACGAAAGGACTCGATCCCGAATCAGGAACCGAGGTAGATTTGCCGCGATTGCCCTCCCAACTCTGGCAAGCCGCGTTTCCGACTCACGCGGTCACGATTCTCTCTGGACCTAATCTCTCAAAAGAGATTCAGCACGGGTTGCCTGCTGCAAGCGTGGTTGCCAGCACCAATCTAGCCGCTGCCGAACAGGTGCAATCTGTTCTTTCGTCGTCTCGATTTCGGATCTATACCAATTCTGACCCGTTGGGGGTTGAGTTGGGAGGGGCATTAAAGAATGTAATCGCGATCGCGGTCGGTGCTTGTGATGGCTTGCAGCTAGGAACCAACGCCAAAGCCGCCTTGGTGACTCGCGGATTAGCAGAAATGATTCGGATTGGGGCTTATTGGGGTGCAAATGCTGAGACGTTCTACGGTTTGTCAGGGTTGGGTGACTTATTGGCGACCTGCAACAGCCCTCTAAGCCGAAACTATCAGGTGGGCTACGGGTTAGCGCAAGGAAGTTTGTTAAAGGACGTTCTCAGCCAACTAGAAGGCACGGCGGAAGGAGTCAACACGACTCACGTTTTGGTGAAGTTGGCTCATCAACAAGCTATTTCTGTCCCGATTTCTCACCAGGTTTATCAACTGATTCAAGGCGAAATCACGCCCCGATCGGCGGTCGAAGCGCTGATGCTGCGTGACAGTAAGCCAGAAGGTTAGTAGATCTATATTATTGGCTTTGCCTTAAATTTCTCCTTAAAGTTCTTCGCTCAGAGTCACCAGCCCCTATACACTGTTTTGTGGCGACCTCAAAAAGGGCAAAGAATTTTATGGACTCGGCTGCACTCTGGCAACGCTATCAAGACTGGCTCTATTACCATGCAGGCTTGGGTTTCTATCTTGATGTCAGTCGGATGCGGTTTGATGATGACTTTGTTCGACCGCTAAAACCCAAGTTCGACAAAGCATTTGAGGAAATGGCGGCGCTAGAATCTGGGGCGATCGCCAACCCTGACGAAAACCGCATGGTCGGTCACTACTGGCTCCGCGACCCCGATTTGGCTCCTAATCAAGAGTTTAAGCAGGACATTATTCAGACGATCGCAGATACTGAGTCGTTTGTTCAAAAGATTCACGCTGGCGAGATTCGCCCTCTACAAGCTGAGAGATTTACGGATGTTTTGTCGATCGGCATTGGTGGCTCGGCGCTAGGACCCGAATTCATCGCAGGGGCACTGTCTCCCGATTTTCCGCCAATGGCGATTCACTTTATTGACAACACCGACCCCGCAGGTATCGATCGAGTGCTGGCTCGAATTGGCGATCGACTCAACAGCACTCTCGTTTTGGTCATTTCAAAATCGGGCGGCACCCCAGAACCCCGCAACGGCATGATCGAAGTTCAACACGCCTATCAGGAGCGCAACTTAGACTTCAGTAAACAAGCCGTTGCCATCACGGGCAGAGGCAGCAACTTAGATCGGATTGCCCACTCTCAGGGCTGGCTAGCTACCTTTCCCATGCACGATTGGGTGGGCGGACGGACTTCCGAATTTTCAGCCGTAGGATTGGTGCCTGCTGCTCTACAAGGCATTGATATCCGGGCAATGTTGGCAGGTGCAAAAGAAATGGATGCCGCCACCCGTCTGCGCGAAATTAAGAACAACCCGGCGGCGATGCTGGCGTTAGCCTGGTATTTTTCGGGTAACGGTAAAGGTGAGAAAGATATGGTCGTGTTGCCCTACAAAGATAGTTTGCTGCTGTTTAGCCGCTATCTTCAGCAACTCGTGATGGAGTCGTTGGGCAAAGAAAAAGATCTAGACGGCAATACGGTCTGTCAAGGCATCGCGGTTTACGGCAATAAGGGATCGACCGATCAACACGCTTACGTTCAACAACTGCGAGAAGGCATCCCTAATTTCTTCTTGACCTTTATTGAAGTGCTGCACGATCGGGCGGGGCACTCGATCGACGTTGAGCCAGGAGTCACCTCTGGCGATTATCTGTCGGGTCTGCTTCAGGGCACTCGTCAGGCACTTTATGAAAATCATCGGGATTCCATCACCGTTACGATTCCTGAAGCCAATGCTCACAGTATCGGTGCGTTAATCGCTCTCTATGAACGAGCAGTCGGGCTGTATGGGTTTCTCGTCAACGTCAATGCCTATAACCAGCCCGGAGTCGAAGCAGGCAAAAAAGCTGCTGCCGGGATTCTAGACTTGCAGCGCAACGTCGTGCAGGTGTTGCAAGCCGAAAACACGCCTCTTCCGGTGGGAACGTTGGCACTCAAAGCGGGTGCTCCTGACCAGGTGGAAGCGGTTTATAAAATCGTCCGTCACCTTGAAGCCAATCAACGTGGGGTGAAGCTGCATGGCAATCCAGCCAAGCCTGAAAGCCTGACGGTTAGCAAAGTCTAATCTACAAATCTGGTGCGAGCGGCTTGCGTCTGCTGAAGGGTTTCTTCAAGAGTCGTCCAATCCTGCTGGTCGATCGTGTGAATCATCCGATCGAGCGTTTCCCGGTAGACTCGGAGCGATCGCAGCACTTCTTCGCGGTTATATCGTGCCATCATCAGCCCTAATTCGGGGTTGCCGCCGCCCACTCGACTGGTATCGCGAAACCCGGAGCTAGCCAGCAATTGAGCGAGTTTGAGGCTGGCGGGATCAGCATCGCTTAGACAGGCAGTGATTAGACTTGCGCTCACCATTACAGGCAGGTGAGAGATCCAGGCAACTGCCCGATCGTGCTCGTCGGGCTGACAGTGATAAAGCCGCACCTGCAGGGGACGAATAATCGATTCGATCAGCGCGATCGCGTCCAATGGCGTTGCTTCAGTCGGCGTTAACACATAGGGGTTTCCCGCAAACAAGCCGTGTTGGGCTGCTTCGATGCCGCTTTCGGCAGTTCCCGCCATCGGGTGCCCTCCCACAAAGTTACGCCACAGAGGAGTGATGTCTCGCACGATCGCAGCTTTCACCGACCCGACATCTGTTACTATTGTCGTCAGAGAAATATGCGGGATCAGTTGAGCAACCGTTGTTTGAACATATGCCAGCGGGGTGCAGATGAAAATTGCGTCTGTGTCTGCCAAGAGTGCTAAATCTGTGACGGCTTCATCGGCTGCACCTCTTGCTACGGCGATGTCACAGGTTCGTTCTTGACGACTAACTCCTAAGACTCGATGACCGAGCGATCGTAAATCTAACCCCAGCGATCCCCCAATCAACCCCAGACCCACGATCCCAATTTTCATGGCTTGTCCATCCAACTTGCGTGCAGTGCTCCAGGCTAATTTTGATCTAGATCTGGGTACGTTAGCACCAAGCCGCCCCCCAATCTTGGGGATATTAGTCAGAAACTGTAGATGAAAGCCGAGGACGTTCTGAAACAATATGCCGCTGGGTCACGAGAGTTTTCTGCCCTTGATTTGAGAGAAATCAACCTCGGCGGAGCTAATTTGAGCGGTGCAGATCTGAGCGGTGCAGATCTGAGCGTCGCCAATCTTGCAGGAGCGAACCTCAGCCACGCTGACCTGAGCCAGACAAACCTCAGTGTTACTAAACTCAATGGTGCCAACCTCAGTAATGCAAAACTCAACGGTGCCAAGCTCAGTGCTGCCAATCTCACGATGGCTGATCTGCGAGAAGCCAAGCTTGTGCAAGCAGAGCTGATTAAGGCAGAGTTGACGCGATCGGACTTGAGCGGGGCTGACCTGCGGGGAGCCAATCTCAGCAATGCCGATCTGCGAGATGCCAAATTGCGCTACGCCAACCTCAGTCAAACTAACCTGAGTCGAGCCGATTTGCGTCATGCCATTCTCACCGAGGCAAATTTAGAGCAAGCCAACTTAACCAGCAGTGATTTGAGCAGCACCGATCTCACGGGCGTTGATCTCAACCATGCCGAACTTCGACAAACCAATCTCAGCCGCGCCAATCTGCAAGGGGCAAACTTATCAGGTGCCAATCTCCGATGGGCGGATTTGAGTGGTGCCAACCTCCGATGGGCGGATTTGAGTGGCGCGAAACTCAGTGGTGCCAACCTGACGGGAGCCGATTTGAGCCATGCCACCTTACTCAATGCCACGCTGGTGCACGTTGATCTGACTCGTGCTAACTTAGCAAACGCCGACTGGTCAGGAGCCGACCTCAGCGGTTCTACAATGACGGGCATCAAGCTTCATGGTGTGTCGCCCTTTGGGATCAAAACGACTGGGGCAACCTGTCGCTGGCTTGATCTCAGTCAAAATGGCGATCAAAGTCAGATTTATACCTTTGCCACTGAGAGTTGCCAGGAATATTTTAATGAGATGCCCCCGATCGTGGAAGTGGTCATCGACGCTCGGCTCGACACGGATGCCAACTGCGCGTTAGCCGTCACCTATCAGCAGGTGGCGCGACAGTGCGGCTTTTTGGCTCCCCCCCCTGAGATCGAAGTCCATTTACGCCGAACCACGTTAACGTTTCGGCTAGAGCGAGATGAGCAGCTATTGATTGCGGCTTATGTGGCAATTTTTCCCTTTGAGGATAACAAAATGACTCAACAAACGTTGATGGACTTGCTGCACCAGATCCCCACCCAAAAACTTAGTCAAGATGCTGGAAAGATTCAACAGTTTCAGCAGCTTGTAACCGTATTGAGTCAACAAGTCCAACAAGTCAACGCCGTCAAACTGCTGCAATCCATTCCGATCGCGCTCAAAAAAATGCAGTTCTTTCAAGCGCCCACCCAAACTATTTTGGTCAATTCCAATAATCAACGGTTGACGCTCTATCACAATCCCAAGTTTGGTAAACCCGCGATCGCCACTCCTCAATCTGACGAAGTTCTTAATGCACTGAAGCAGATTCAGGCTTTCAAGCCGCCTTCAATTCAGGCGGCGATCGACTTTGTGCGGGGGTTTCATCCCAGCCTATAGAAGCATTTCACGAACTCTCTTCACAGGTAATATCTCACGGTCGTAACCACCCGACTTCTCTTGTTGGTTCGCAGGGCTGCCTTGAGAAATAGAGTCGTCTGATTGTGTAAAACGCTCTCCCACCAGCGGCGCGGCACAAAAGCAGGAATAATAATTGTGGACAGCACTCCAGGATGTTGATCCTCAAATTCGCTAACAAAATTCAAGATGGGCGTGACGACCGATCGATAAGGCGACTCCAAAATGTGCAGCTCAATGTCGGACTCTAACTCTTGCCAGCGAGTTTGCAGTTTCTCGCGATTGGTCGAGCCAGTGTCAACGTGAACCGCAACCACTTCATCGCCAATGCTGCGAGCATAGTCTAATGCCTCGATGGTGCCGCGGTGAAGTTGACCCACGACGACGATTGCGGGATGCGTGACGATCTCCGTTTGGGGTCTGGCAATATAAGTCCGAGGCGCTAGATCTTGAATACTTAGTCGAGCTGCCACATAACGATAATGCCGATATATGAACAGGAACAAGACGACGATGATCGGAATCGTGACCACAATCAGCCAGGCTCCTAAAAAAAACTTGGTGAGCACAAGGATGACCAGTACGACCGTTGTAGCGACTGATCCAATACCGTTGACGACGGCACTGGCTTGCCAGCCCCGCGTGCGCTCTTTGAACCAATGCACCACCATCCCGGTCTGCGAGAGCGTGAAGGAGGTAAAAACACCTACTGCATACAAGGGAATCAAAGCATCGGTTTTCCCTCGAAATACGACCAGAAGCAAAGCGGCTAGAGCACTGAGCACGACAATGCCATTCGAGAAAACGAGTCGTTCGCCCAAATGAGAAAGTTGGCGGGGCATAAAGCCATCCCGTGCGAGGAGCGATGAGAGTCGCGGAAAATCCGCATAGCTCGTGTTCGCTGCCAATAGCAAAATGAGCAGAGTGGCACCTTGAATTACATAGTAAAACCAGGCTAAAGACCCATGCCCAAGAATTTGATGCCCCAACTGGGAAATCACGGTTTCATCTTGAGACGGATATATGCGATAAATGCGGGCGAGGTAAGTAATGCCCAGAAACATCGCGCCCAACAGAATGCCCATATAGCGCATGGTGGTGCGTGCGTTCTGCCACTCCGGCGGCTTGAAGGCTAAGACCCCATTCGAGATGGCTTCAACCCCAGTCATCGCTGTACAACCACCTGCAAAAGCGCGCAAAATCAAAAACAAGGTCAGGTTGTGAAGAGGTTCTATTGTTTTGACCCCTGCGGCAATGGGCATCACTTGTCCCGTGGCTTGTTGTAGGAGTCCCAACCCGACCAGCAGAAAAATACTGACCACAAAAGCGTAGGTAGGAATCATAAATAGCTGTCCTGATTCCTTCACTCCGCGCAGATTCGCCAGCATGATGAGCCCTGTCGCAAACAGACAGAGCAGCACTGAAACAACCTGTAGTCCAGGAAAAGCAGAGGTCAAAGCATCGATTCCAGCGGAAATACTGACCGCAACAGTGAGCACATAGTCGATGAGTAGTGCAGCCGCCGCAATTAAACTGGGATAGAGTCCAAGATTTTCTTTTGAAACGGTATAGGCACCCCCGCCAGTCGGATAGGCTCGAATCGTCTGTTGGTAGGAGAGCACTACAATGGCAAGCAGCAATACGATGGCACCGGCGATCGGCAAGGACAGGGAAAGGGCTGTTCCACCTGCCAGAATGAGGATCGTCAAGATTTCTTGCGTTGCGTAAGCGACCGAAGACAGTGCATCAGAGGAGAGTACCGCTAATCCAGTTGCATTACTCAAGCGTTGTTCGCTGTGTGCACTGGTCGGTAGAGTTTTGCCCAATAAAAACTGCTTGACTTGAGAGAAGCTCATGGAGAGAAAGCACCTTCAGTTTTGAAGAGATATATTGATCAGCGTTAAGTGATCGTGAACTCATTCTTTGAGACGTTGCGATCATAAACCAGATGGAGAGGTCAGGGGCTAATTCTATGCGCGATCGTCGCAGTCATTTACTCTTCAGGTAGATTCAATCTTGTCTGAAAATAATTAAATTGAGTGAGTCCCTCTTAAAATAGCTGAAGGGTCACGCAAAAAATGAGTTCACTGCGCGATCGATTTAATCAATTTACAGGCAAAAATCGGTTTGTCGTCTGCCGCCTTTTCATCCACCTTGCGGGCAAAGAAGTGGCTCCCTTGCTGGGTGTGCTAAATCAGGGTGCGCGGCAGGCAGTCGAGGCAGACGGTGATATGCAGGTTTTGGGCGAAGGACTCGTCGAAATTTGTCAGAGCCTGCTGCAATATCAAACCTACTGGCAATCTGCCGCTAACGAAGGCGACGTGCTTTGGAGCGAAGGTGAAGCTGGAGACTATGTGAACGAATTGTTTACGGATTCTGCCCAACGCTATTTGAGTGCGCCCGAACTGGAAGATGCGTCTGGGCAACCTGTTGATCCGCTTTCTCTACCTGTGACTCAGAATTTGATTGTGATGATCACGATCGCCGCAGAAGGTGAGGTTCCTGACCTGGAAACCGATCTTGCCAGCGTCCGGGCTTTAGAGACAGGATTAAAGTCAATCATCAATCTGCACTATCAAGAGCGCTTACAGGCGGTTCAGGTTCATTTCTCCCCAGCGAGACTCGGCGAAGAACTTGACCCTGACCAGCTTCTAGAGTTTTTCCCAGAATTGATTCCCCTATAGCTAATTCTTAGAGTATGTCTTCTCCACCATTCACTTCCTGTTTAAAGTCTATGTTCCGCCGACTTTTACTCCTTTCTATGACTGCCGCCTTGTGTCTAACGACGGTTGCGTGTGGTTCTCCTGGAGATTCACAAGTTAATGGACAGGGCAACCGTCCTGCTAACACTCGCACTGAGCAGACTCGCCTTCCTGATGGGCAATATTCGGTTCAGCAAGCGACCTACAACGATGGAGATGGAGAATACACGGTTTTGCTGCTAAACACACAACCGGGCGTTCCCTCATCCTTCCGCACCCAAAACTTGCCGCTCGCTCAGTTAACTCCCGATGAAGTCAAAGCGGGGCAAAAAAATTATCTCAAAGTTGAGAACAATCAGGCATCGCTGCACATTCCTGAAGATTTCAAAATTGAGTATGTTCACAACGTCGCTGAAAATGTGACAAACCCTCAAACGGGACAAACCGAGACGAGAATTGTCCGTCAAGAGCCAAGCTTTTGGAGTCCGTTTGCTGGAGCGGTAGCCGGAGGGATCGCAGGTCAAGCGATCGGAAGTCTTCTCTTTCGTCCTCAATACTATGTTCCGCCCGTCTATCAAGCAGGTCTCCCACTGACTGGGTTTGGAGGCTATGGCAGCAGCTATGGTCAGGCGGTCGATCGCTATCAGCAGCGATATCAGGCTCCTCCTGCCGCCGTGCGAAACCGCACAACCTTCCGCTCTACGGGACGCATCAACACCCCGTCCTACAACAATCCTGGAGTCAGCCGTCCCTCGATCGGAAATGGTCGCCCTACTGGGTCTGGTTACGGCTCTAGCAATCTGCGCCGCTCTACTGGCTCTACTCCAAGCCGCGTCAACCGTCCTAGCTCGTTTGGCAGTGGGCGATCGCGAGCAGGCAGCAGCCGCAGACGCTAACGCCTCATTTATCCTTCACCCTTATTTTTCCCTGCGGTCAAATTAATCTCCGCAGGGTTTTTTATGGGTATGTCAGAATGGTCATCTAGTACGACTTGAGTTCAAGCTTGTGATTGAGGTAGAAGTTCATCAGCAACTCCGCGCCTTTCTGCGAGAGCAGGGCGAACCCTATTGGTCTCACCATTTAACAATGGCTCGATTAGTGGCGCGTGCCCTACGGATCGGTCGCAGTGCTCTGATTCAAACTGGGGCACCGTCTGGCTATCATGGGCGCTATCGCCTCAGCTATCTGGTGCCGATTTTGATGTGGCAAGGGTCAGTGATTGTGGTAGCTCCCGAATCGATTCAGCAACGGCTGCTGATGGTTGAGATTCCCCGTTTGCGGCAGTGGATTGATACACCCAAGCCCATTCGCACAGGCGATCGCTGGGTGAGTCCTGATTTTGAAGGAATTTTGCTCACGACTCCAGAAGCCTGGTTAAGCGATCGACTCAACAATGAAGGCAGATTTCCGTCTGACATTCCGACCATTATTGACAACGTAGATGATCTCGAAAGCTGGGTGCGAAATCAACTCACGATCGATCTACAGCCTTCAGACTGGAATGATTTGATGTTGGCGTGTCCTGAACAGACCGAAGAGATTCGGGATGCACGGGTTCAATTGACGAAAACGATTTTTCATCATCCCGCCAATCCCTACGAGTGTTACTTAATTGAGCAATCCGAACAGGATATTCTCGATTCACTGGCTCAAATCCTTCCTTCCTCATTGCCCGATCGCTGGGGTAACTTTTTCGATCGCGTCCAGTCTGAAGAACAGCTTGTTTGGGCAACGATCGCCCGTCCGTTAGGGCAGTTTTCTCTCCACTGTGCCCCTATTGAAATCGCGTCGAGATTAACGTCGATTTGGTCGCAGCAGCCAACTGTTTTAATTGGCGGCGCACTGGATCTTGAATCGGATGCCATGACTTATCGACAAAAATTAGGGTTGAGTCAAGATCTCACCTGTTTGAAATTTTCGCTCGATCGTCAAGATGACCTCATTCAGCTTTATCAGCCTGACGGCATTCCGATGCCCAATACGCCTCAATTTCAAGGAGGGTTGCTGCAAGAACTGCGATCGCTTCTGAGTGCCAGCACTGCCGTGCAAGGGCTATCGGTAATTTTGGTTGGTGATATGCCGCTCAAAGCCCAGGTAGGAAGCGTTTTGGCATCTGAGTTTGGCTCTAGAGTCCAAGTTGAGCGCACCTGTCTCGACGACAACGGCATTTTAGTGACGGGCTGGGAATTTTGGCGAGAGCATCAGAGTGTGCTGCCTGCGCCCCGACTGTTGGCGATCGCGACTCTGCCCATTCCCTCGCTAGAAAATCCGCTGGTTGCTGGGCGGGTTGCTCACTACAAAAAGCTTCGTCAAGACTGGTTTCGGCTCTACTTATTTCCAGAAGCGTTGAGTGAGTTGCAGCGCGCGATCGCTCCAATTCGCGAATGTCAAGGAGTCGTTGCACTTCTAGACAGTCGAGTGATTCACCGCAGCTATGGCAATCAAGTTTTGGCAGCTCTTAGCCCTCTAGCGCGAATTAATTATCTAGATGCCAGCTTGTTTACAAATCTGCCAGGAACAGGTTGGCAAGATTAACCTTCTAGCGCTTATTAAGATTCTTGACTTTCGAGACTGAAAATCGGTAAACCAGAAGCGCTATTATCAGGACAAATCCTTTATCTAAAAGCGAAGAACAATGGGAGAAGCAAAGCGCCGTAAAGAATCTCTAGGAGAAAGCTATGGCAAAGAGTCCAATATTTCCCCCTGGCTGCCCGTCACCAAGACTCAGGCACAACAATTTGTCAAGTGGTCTTCTACAGGTGCTTGGATCGGCATTGTCGGTCTTGTGGCGGCTTGGGTCATAGTCCTTTTTGTCGGTCCTCTTTTTGGCTGGTGGCAAGTTGACTGATTGAGCAGGAACTTTAGAATAATAGAGTCGTCAAGACACTCTTAATTCTATAAAATCATGCTGCATCCGCAATTCTACAAAAAACCTGAAGACTGAGAGATTTGACCAGACTTGTGATAGACGATACGTTGTGACTTTACATGACTCGTTACCATAGTATAGTGAAGTGTCTCTGAATGCTTTGCTAGCATTCACCGATATATCTTTTTAGAGAGATAGCTCACTGCTTAAGAGTAGACCGTCAAATTTTTAATAAAGGGTTTAGAATTGGTTGTGGTGATTGGAGGACGATTGTGTTCTTAAGACTTGCAGAACAACACCGACAGTTTGTACAAGACCTCGTGATGAATCTCCAAGCGATGGCGATCGTGTTAGAGAATCGAGGTTATCTGGCTTCTTGCTATACCTGCGGCGGTCAGATGAATAGCGCTTCGTTTATGGTGAGTTTGGGAGACAGCCACCTAATCCGTTTTTTGGTGTCGGATTATGGAATCACCTGGACGGAGATGCGTGACGATCGAGAGTTGATGAAGCTTGAAGGTGCCGAAGCTATCAGCCAGCTTCAAGAACTAGCTAATTTAGTCAAGTTCCACATTGAGCCTTCTGACTATCGCCCTGCGGTTCCGGCACAAAGCCTTCACTAGGTTGTGTCAGACCGCTCTAGGTTTTCACTGAAGTTTAGAGAGCTGGTTTGATCCCCTCGGATGTCAGCTTTTGCCAATCCAACAGGATTAAAGCTTCCAGTGATAATCTGGATGGCGGGGTTATTCTTTCAACAGTTGATGTCCTTTGGAATCAGATCATTGGGCGCTTCGTAGCTGCTCTAATTTAATTCGTGACCTTCCCCCTTTGCCAAATAGCAGTACCCTTTTTTGAAGGCAACCCTATTTGTCTACGCTGCGTGACGCAAGGAAGCTTTTACTAAAGAGAATGTTCGACTTTATTGATCTGCTCTGAAGAAGTCCGGCGCTGTCTGCTGCAGTCAAGCTATCGTCAACTCTCTACGTCTCTTCAATGCGCGTGAGACAGGAGATGATCTCCCTATCTTGTTGCGATCCCAAATTCAGTGCTTTGGGTGAGGAAATTCAATCTCGAACTGCGATTCTTGGCACTAAGTATTAAAAGTTTAGATCAGGCTGATGATGTACAGATTTCCTGCCTCATCAGAATCTAGCTGATTGGGGTTTAGATGCTAGAACCAATCTAAACCCCAAGTTGAGCTAATTTCTCGAAAAACGTCTGTCGTCTTTTACACGGATTGCGATCATCTGAAGTTCTTGCGAGTTCCAGCTTTGTGCTTGACGAGACCCAGATTGGTCATCAAGAAAATAGTCCTGATTTCCTAAGACGGTGATCGCGACCCAAGCAGTAACAAAAAGTGCAGCTAGAATAATCATTGATGACCTCTTAAAGCTTTTATATCCTTATTATTAAGAAATATAACATATATTAATCAGCGATACAGTCTGCCTTTCGTCGAGTTTAAAGTTGCCAGTTGCTCACGCAAAAACTGAGGGTAGCATATTATACTGAGAAGTAAGAAGTCTGCTGAGTCGAGTGTTTGAAGTTAAGAAGCCAGGGCACACTAAACATCATCGTCTAGTCTCAAGGCTAATTTAGCGTCTATCAGGAAGTGGCAGAACCGTTAAAACCGATCGCTAGTCTTTGCATAACTGATGCACGCGAATGAACAAGCCTATCAAAAAATCAGACCCGATCGTCAAGCCCATTCCATCGGCTTCTTCTCAAGAATCTCAAGTTAAAAATATTCTCAATAAGCTACCTTCAGAAGCTAAGAATTGGGCAGAAAGCTTGCCTTGGAATCAGCGACGATATGTGCTTTCACTCTGCCACTTGCTCTGTGCAGCAACTCCTGATATCCAGGCAGAGTTTTTAGATGAATATACTGCCAATGGTTTAATCGCAAAGCTGGTTGAAAATCGAGAAGTCAAACAAAAAGTCAGAGACAATCTCAATCGATTTCACATTCACACCGAGTTGAGTGAAAGCTTTGTGAGAAGCTACATTCGACAATTTTATATTCACTCAGCCCAAGACGCTCGTAGAACGCCCGATTTGTTTTTAGAATCAGCCCTTCGGATCGTTGCTAGCACTGAAGAACGCAGCAATATCTTGAACTACATTTTGGGATTTGAACTGATCAAAATGATGTTCACAATGAGTTGGCTACAGCACGAAAAACTTTATCGGCTGCAAAAAAATCAAGAAGAGTTTATCGAAACCTATATTAAGCCAATTCGACACGCCCATCGAGTTAATAAAATCATCGTGCCGCGAGACGAAAAATTATTCTTCGCACGACGAGACTACTTTGTCCAAAAACCCAAGCTTTCAGATAAAAAATTAGTAGAGCTAGCGATCGCCACCTTCACGACAGAAGTGACGACAAGCTTTGGGTTTTCAATCATTCGCCATGCTCATTCGTTTGACTTTGACTACGAGGAGATTTTCTCAAACGAGCAAGAACCGATTTTTCCAAACTCCTAAAAAGCAACTTCTAAGCAACTTTGCCGCCTCCCATCAGGTAGAGCAACGCCATCCGCACTGCAACGCCGCTAGTCACCTGCTGCGAAATCAAACTAAACTGGGGATCATCCATCAAATCAGAGCTAATTTCTACCCCCCGGTTGACCGGACCGGGATGAAGAACTTTGACCTCTGGCTTGCACCGCTTGAGACGATCGCGCGTGATGCCAAACTGATGATGATATTCTCGCAAACTCGGTAGCAGATGACTGGTCATTCGCTCTTTTTGCAGCCGCAGCGTCATCACAAAATCAGCATCTTCAAGCGCTGGGTCAAGCGCCCAGTGTAGAAAAAGCTGGCGAGGCTTGGCAGCAGACTGATTATCTGAGTCTGTGACGTAATCAGCAAACCACTTGGGCAACAGCGTCGGCGGAGCCGCTAAATGAACTTCAGCCCCGCTTGCGGTCAGACTCCAAATGTTGGAGCGGGCAACGCGAGAATGGAGAATATCACCCACGATCGCGATTTTTTTTCCCTCTAACAGCGACAGCGTTGGCTGCTCAGAATCTAACAGCGTACAGATGGTAAATAAGTCTAGAAGTGCCTGAGAGGGATGCTCGTGCTGACCGTCTCCCGCATTGAGAACCCCAACTCGAACCCCCAAACGGTCCATTTCGGCGGCGATCGCTTGAGGCACTCCTGCTTCTTTGTGACGAATTACCATCATGTCAGTGCCCATTGCTAGATACGTTTTTGCCGTGTCGAGAATCGTTTCTCCTTTCGACAGGGAAGACGTTCCGGCGGCAAAGTTAATCGTGTCAGCAGATAGGCGTTTGGCGGCTAACTCAAAGCTGCTGCGAGTGCGAGTAGACGGCTCAAAAAATAGATTGGCGACGACCTGCCCCTGGAGCGTTGGCACTTTCTTAGTCCGACGCGACAGCACCTCTCGAAAGCTGCTAGCCGTCTGCAAAACGACATCATACTCAGCTTGAGAAAAGTCAGCGAGGGAGAGAATGTGGCGACGAGTCCAAACCATTGAAGGGGTGCGTGAGAGAACAACTCACCATTCATAACGCAAAACGATCGTCCCAACAACCCACGTCTAGATTTCCTCGAAAGAAGTATGCTTGTACTTATTCGACGATCGCTTGCATGACGCGCACTCCTTTTGATGCCTTCTCTAAACAGCTTTTAGAAGAATTTCTCTCGCCCTTCGGCACCGTTGAACTGAATCGAGAAATTGCTGGAGAATCTCGATTTGTGGATGTTTGGTTTTCGCCATCTGCTCCGCCCGATCGCAGTCTAGGTCTACTGGCACGCATCGCTACAACGCCCTGCCTGATCGAACCTTATCGTAACGCACCTGGCTTTTCAGAGATCCGATCGTGCTTACTCAAGCTATTTCTCGTTCACTCTGACCAACAGCGCCAAGCTAGACGCGAAGATGCCTCGCTCTCAGAGGATAGACTTCCCCACCTGTGGATTTTGTCGCCCACTGCTTCAGAGATGTCTCTCAACAGTTTTGGTGCCATTCAATCTCTAGACTGGCTGTCCGGAATCTACTCGTTTCCTGCCGCTTTGAGAACCTCGATCGTGGTGATTCATCAGCTTCCTAAAACTCCAGACACCCTCTGGCTCAGGATTTTGGGAAGAGGCAAAACTCAGCAGCAAGCCGTTGAAGAAATTCTTGCACTGCCTGAAGATGACCCGCGCCGTTTCCAAACTTTAAACCTCTTAACAGCTTGGAGAATTACTATGAGAGTTGAAGACCTTGATGAGGACGATCGGATTTCATTTATGGCAATTAACCAAGCTTATTTACAGTGGGAACGAGAAACCGTCGAGCGCGGTAGACAAGAAGGCAGACAAGAAGGTACGCAAGCAGGACAACGCTTGGTCGTCGAGAACTTACTGAAAGCTCGGTTTGGTGAAGTAGATGCTCAACTCGCTGCTTTGATTTCTACGGTCCTGACATTCCCCGCTGAGGAATACACACCACTTCTACTACAACTGTCGCGAGAACAACTGCTAGAAAGGTTTCGGGGTTAATTTGGGTGAATGTTCATGATTTAAGTCGGCAGATGCAGAACATTTAAGCTGATCGTGATCAGGGTTAGGAACAGGATAAATCCGATCGTGTCTAGCAGAGTTGTCACGAGAGGACCACTAATTAAAGCTGGATCAAGCTTTAATCGCTTTAAAGCCATCGGAAGTAGGGTTCCTAGTGTCACTGCGATCACAGAGTTTGCTGCCATGACTATGCCAGCGACATATCCGACCCAGCGAGTTTCGGGCGATGTCCAAATCAATGACAGCAAAACCATTGTGGTTCCTAGTGCCAAAGCAGTTCCCAAACCCGCCAATAATTCCCTACGAAGGATCTTCATTGTGTCTGCTGGAGTGACTTCACCGACCCCTAGCGATCGAATCGTCACCGTTAGAGCTTGAATGCCCACCGTTCCGCCCGTGTTGGAGAATAGAGGCATGATCACAGCCAGAACAGGCACCATCGAAATCGTTTTTTGAAACGGCGCGATCGCGCTCGATGCCCCAATATAGAGCGCCATGACACCCACGAGCCAGGGCAATCGATTCCGCAACTTCTCTAAGGGATGAGAGAGCGACGATTCATCTCCACCGCTAACCCCTGCCAGTTTTTGAATGTCTTCAGTGGCTTCTTGTTCAAGAATGTCTACCACGTCATCGACCGTGATAATACCCACGAGCCGATCTTCGCGATCGACGACAGGCACAGCGATCAAGTCGTAACGTTTCATCAGTTGTGCCACTTCTTCTTGCGGCATCTCGGTTTTGGCTTTAATCACCCGATCGCTGGCAATATCTTCAATCCGCACATCGGGAATCGAGAAGAGTAATTGCCGCAGAGAAACGACCTGTTTGAGCTTGCGATTATTGTCGGTTACATAGGCGTAGTAAACCGTTTTCTTATCTCGGTCAGCCAGCCGAATCTTGCTGAGTGCCTCGCCGACCGTTAAGCCCTGTCGCAGCCGGACATATTCGGTGGTCATCACCCGACCTGCGGTGCCCTCTGCATAGCCGAGAATCGTGGTGGTTGCCTGTCGTTCTTCGGGGCTGAGTTGTTGAACAAGTCGTTTAGCAATCCCGGCGGGAAGCTCGTCAAACAATTCGGCACGATCGTCGGGGCGCATCGATTCGACAATCTGACAGACCTGGACGTTATGCAACGACCCAATTAGGTCTTCTTGAATCTCTTGGGGCAGATATTCAAAAACGTCGGTTGCCTGGGTTTTGTTGAGCAGTCGAAACGCGATCGCTCGTTTTCAGGAGGAAGTTCGGTAACATAATCGCCCACGTCGATCGGGGGCATTTCGTTTAACTCGTGCTTAAGCTGATTGAGATCAGCAATCTCAGACAGGGAAGTGCGACTTTCCTGGGTTAGCATGAAACCTCCTCAATCTCCCTCGCGCTGGAAGACTAAGGCTTCCGACGCTAAAGAAGTTTAATACTGTGGGGTAATGGACTTTGGTCCATGAACTTTAAAAAATGCAACATCAACATCCGCTTAGGGTGCTGCTAACTATATATTAACTGTGAAAAGGCACATTTCAGTCCTACAGGTTGCAGTTGAGCCTTTAGTTAAGAGGGCGATGTTAAAGCCCGCTCGACTCAGAGGATAAAGATCTGATACCTATTTAATTTTTGAATGTGACAGATCCAGTGTCGTAGCGAAATTGGCAAGACGTTCCACCGGAACGTCTCTACGGCATCGGGTCAATCAATTATCTGACGTATTCATGGATCAATTTGATATGAGTAATAGTCATGATTGCAAAGATGCGAGACAACTGGCGAGGAACCGTGTCATTACGGTTCCTCGGTGACTGCGGCAGCGACCAGCTCCGGCAGATACAGCCGATCCTCGCTGGCATCATATTCAAACAATTCAGCATAGCGCCCCCAATCAACCACCGTTGCAAACTGCCGTTCGGCTTCTTCGTGAGGATAATATTCATCCAGTAAATCTAGGAAGAAATCTGCCCGCATCGATCGACTACGCTTTTCTTGTAAAGTCTGCACAATACTGCTCAACATAGGCACATTCTGCAACGCCTGCTGACGGAACAAATCTTTACTTCGCAGAATCGTCGTCGTAGCAAAATCCTGCCCAATCTCAGTTAACTGAACATCGCCTTGAGACACTTCCGCAAAGCCTAGCAGCACAACCGAATCGAGAATCGGCAATAGGTCATCCACCTCTAGCTGAATGCGCTCTGCTAGTCGAGGAATGTCATCCTTGCCATCGGGTTGATCGATAATCAGTTCTAACAATCCGCTAATTCCGCCGACTCTAGCATGGGGCAATGCTTTAGCATAAGGCGATCTCGGTACAGGAGTTTCTGTAGGCGTTTTAGAGACAATCGCGGGTGCACTAGCGGTTACTTCCACTTCTGGGTTGGTCATGATGGTGTAGATGTAATCGACTAGGGCTTTGAACCGATCGCTAGTCCGATCGTGGGAGCGCGGCAGATCGATCACCACTTCCCCACGCACCTGCCCTGGATTAGAACCGAGAATAATCACGCGATCGGCAAGAAACACGCCTTCTTCAATATTGTGGGTCACAATCAAAATGCTTTTTGACGGAAACGTGCCTGCATTCCACAGGTCATCTATCTCACCCCGCAGGTTCTCGGAGGTCAGCACATCCAGGGCACTGAAAGGTTCATCCATAAGCAGCACCTGGGGTTCCAGCACAAAGGCTCGCGCAAAGCCTACTCGCTGCTTCATCCCACCCGATAGCTCCTTGGGATAGGCACTCTCAAAACCATCTAAGCCTACAAGGTCGATCGCCTTTAATGCCCGATGTCGGCGTTCATCTCGCGGCATCCCCTGAGCTTCTAGACCTAGCTCAACGTTTTCTTGCACAGTCAGCCAAGGCAGCAGGGCAAAACTTTGAAACACCATCGCCACATTTTTGTTTGCCCCATATAAGGGCTTTCCATTGCTAAACACTCGCCCCTGGCTAGGAGGAATCAAGCCTGCCATGATCCGTAACAAGGTACTTTTGCCGCTACCACTGCGTCCCAACAGGGCAACCACTTCACCCGCACGAACGGTCATATTAATGTCTCGCAAAACGTTAAACTCGCCTTTCCCATCTGGTAAGGGAAAGCTTTTGTGAACCTGTTTAACTGCAATGAGCGAATCGGGGGGCGTTTGCATAGTTGTCATCGTTACACGTCTCTTTACCGATGATATCTTGCACGTCTTTCTAGAGATGATATTTGGTCTCTGCCAGTCGATAGAGTCGCCGCCACAACAGACGATTGATCCCTACGACAAACAAGCTCATCATGCCGATGCCCAAGGTGATGCGAGGCCAGTCGCCAACGGCTGTAGCTTGGGCAATATAGGCTCCTAGCCCTGTTGCAATCAGGGTGCTTTGCCCCCAAGAGACAATCTCTGAAACAATGCTGGCGTTCCAGGCTCCGCCACTGGCAGTCACGCCGCCCGTCACCCAGGCAGAGAAAATACCGGGAATGATCAGTCTACGCCAGCGCTGCCAGCCTTGCAGTCCTACATCCATCGACATTTCACGCAGGTCAGTTGGAATGCCTTGAGCGCCCGCGATCGAGTTAAATAAGATATACCACTGACTACCCAAAGACATCAGCAAAATGCTGCCCCAGTTGATGCTGATATGGGTGTGAATGAAGAAGAGCGTGGCAAACGGGAAAATAAAGTTTGCTGGGAAAGATGCCAGAAACTGCACCACAGGCTGCAATAGCCGCGCCAGTTTTGGATTGAAGCCGATCGCTACGCCGATCGGTGTCCAGATTAGCGTGGCAAAAATCAATAGCACCGTTACCCGCAACAACGTCAGCAAGCCCAGCCCAAAGGTCGTCACCACTTCGTTGATGCCCACAGTCGTCAAGATGAAATGGATGGCAGTCACGACCAGCGCCCCTACGACAAACAGCAAAATCAAGCTGTAGAGGCGATCGTTTGGTTGCTCTGGTGCATCAGAACGTGGAGGAGAAGGAGGCGTGAGGGCAGACAACAGCCGATTGATCCTGTCTTGAATCGGAGTGAGAGCCTTCTCTAAGAGCCGAGGAATCCGAGCGGTTTGCAGCAGGTCATAGACCCAGGATTGCGGTGTATCGGCAGAGGCGCTTTGCTCTAAGCGAAACTTGTCTGACCAGGCAATTAAAGGTCTCCAAAACATTTGATCAACGAGCAGAATCACTACGGCGATCGTCAGCAGTGCCCAGCCCAACGAGGGAAGGTCTTTTTTAGCGATCGCGGCTGCTACGTATGATCCAATCCCCGGTAGCGTATAGTTCTGATTCAACACGCTGATGGCTTCACTCGCCGCCACAAAAAACCAGCCTCCACCGAAGCTCATCATTGCATTCCAGACCAGTCCAATCATGGCAGAAGGCACTTCAAGCTTGGTGAACCGCTGCCAACGCGACAGACGATAGAGCGTCATAGCTTCATCCAGTTCCTTGGGCACTGTCCGCAGTGATTGGTAAAACGAAAAGGTCATGTTCCAAACTTGGCTGGTAAACGTTGCAAAAATCGAGGCAGCTTCCAACCCCAGCAGACTACCTGGAAACAGGGCAATAAAGCCCGTCACCGTGATCGACAAAAAGCCTAGCACTGGCACAGACTGCAAAATATCTAGCAGTGGAATCATCACCCGTTCAGCACGACGGCTATTGGCAGCGACATGGCCATAAACGAGAGTGAATACTGTTGAACAAAGCAAAGCGATGAACATTCGCAGGGTCGATCGCCCTGCATAATACGGCAGATTGCGTGGATCGAGATCAATTCCTGGCATTACATCGGGTGGCTGAAAACTGACTAGCGTTCCTGCACCGATCCGGGCGATTAGGGCAAGGAGTACTAGCGTTCCCAGAATGACAGCAATATCTGCCAGCCCAAAGGGGAATCGTCGTAGAGCTTCAGGAGAGGGAAACGTTCGCTTTAGCATAGAAATAACGTTATAAAGTTTTTATGGCGCTTCCATCGATCATTCTATTGAGAAAACTCTTCGCGAAGGCGTTCAGTAGATTCAATTCAAAGTAAGCTGAAAACTGATGCAGACGCAAGGAGATCTACGACAGCTTACCAACTGGCTCGACTCTATCGGGTTACCGCTTCCAAAGCTGGTCATGCTAATCTACCCATCTTTAAAGAATGAACAGTTAGGTTTGCCAAAGCCTCTGGTAGAGCTAACTTCCACTCAAGCCGTCCACTGGTTCTGAGACCGTGGGATTCGATCACTTCTAGGACTTACGCACTGTACAAAATGGACATATTGTGAATCAACGCAAATACGTCGCTTCAGCCTTTTACATATCCCGCTCTTGGGGTTTAGATCAGGCAGAAAGGAACCGAAAAATCAAGCTCAAAGGGCTGGAAACCACACCTGCTATTTTGGATCTTCTGTCAATGCGTAAGTCCTAACTTCTATCTATATGGTTTTATTTCTGTTCTCTCTTGTTGCAGAGGTAGGATGCACGCCTTCGTTCGTCCCGAAGCCACAAACCTACAACGGTGGAGATGGCTTTCTTAATCAAAGATCCCACTTTTGTTAACGATGATAAAGCTCATAATCAGCGCTCAGAGGTATGTCTCTCCTCTCTTAAGCAAGAAGCCAAAAACCGGAAGAATGCACAAACTCTTTTTTTACGTCGTGCCGTTGACCGTTTCAGTAGTATTGAGTAGTTGCGGTACGGCTCCCTCTAATCTGCCTGTTGCATCGTCTCCAGAGACGAGTCCGACGGGCACACCTAGTCCCAGTTCATCGCCTGCTCCTAAAGAAAGCCCGTCTGCGGCATCTCGCACAAGCTCACCCGTTCAAACCTCTTCGGTAGTTTCTGCAAAGACAGTTCCTGTAAACGTTTATAAATTGGATAGCCAATGTCGAGACTTTGTGGCAGAAAAAACGGCAGTCTCGGCAAATCAACCGATCGCCGCAGCCGTGGGCAAGGTCTTAGAAAACGCGGATAGTGCCGACTTCAGCTTGTCTGGATATCGGGTGAATGTTGCCTCTGGTGTCGCAACCGTTGATCTGCGAGTTGCGCCCGACTCAAAGCGCAAGTTGGTGTCTCTCTCAAGCTGCGAACAAATGGCGATTTTTGGCAGTCTTCGCAAAACTTTAACCAGCAATGCTCAATGGAAAATTAAATCAGTCCGGTTTACCGATCGAGGCAAAGAGGTGGTTCTTTAACCTTTTTTCGAGACTGCCGCACAATTTTTGACATACCATCGCCAAGGCGAATCGGCTCCTTGAGTTAGCCCGATGCGAGTCGTTTGAACGAACCCGATCGAGTCCTGCTCAATCTGCTCCTGAAATCGGGAACTTCGAGGCTCTAACCACAGAGGTTGTCCTGGTTGAAAGGGTTGGGCAGTCAGCGTGAGATCAATTTTGAACGCCCGACAGAGTTTGCCAGGACCTGCGGCAACGCGAGCTAACTTTTCATCTAGACACCAAGGCGGCAGAGTGTCGAGTTGCAGCGCCCGAATCAATACAGCGCTGGGCACCCCGTCTCGATCGGTCACCACATTTAGACAGTGATACATCCCATAGATTAGATAGACATAGCTCATTCCCGCCGCGCCAAACATGATGCGGTTGCGATCAGTCTGTCGTCGATAGGCATGACACGCTGGGTCGCCCACGGTGTAGGCTTCGGTTTCAACAATCATGCCTCGAAGCGTTAGCCCATCGTCAAATTGGCGTACTAAAGTGCAGCCTAATAAATCAGGCGCGACTTCGAGAGACGATCGCGATAGCCACTCAGGTTGAATAAAAGATGAATCGATCGTCATTTTCAGTCTTTAGGAGAATCTGTCAAAAATCTTTGGTTTGCTAGGATCTGAGGATCTTTGCGGTAGTGTTGAGCTAGGAACTTCCGAGCAAAATGTGCCTCTAGCACGACTCAACTCTACAAAAACCATCATAGAAAGCTGTAACCATTATGGATGTCAAACTCGTTTTACTCGTTCTCACTGGAGTTTTTACGGTAGCCTGCCTGTTCTTTGGCACCCGTAACGGTTTCTATGATTCTGACGATTATCACGGTAATGGATCAGCACACTAGAGATTTCGGCGTTGCTGAATTGACCTGTGAAGCACAGATTTTACCCTCACCCTAGCCCTCTCCCAGAAGGAGAGGGGACAAGAGTTCTGACTTCCTTCTCCCAGAAGGAGAAGGGTTGGCGAGGGCTTGCCTCACTTCGTGAGGAAGACATTTCATACATTGATTCAGCAACGCCAGATTTCAAAAGTGCGAGGGGTGAATCGAGTGTTAAGAATCGCAAAGCCCCTTCGGCGATTAGCCATTTACTCAGCTTAGGCTTCATAATTTTAGACAACAGAAAGTAGCCATCCAACGTGACTCAACTGGAATGTTTGCCCTATGGCGTTGGTCATGCCGATGAAGGAGTGTCTCTCCTAGTTCGCATGGGACCGTATCGGATCTTGCTGGACTGTGGCTTAAGAGACGTTTCACCTCTGAGTCAGCAACGCTCTGATTTGGCGTTTCCTGCTGATTTGGTGTTGTGCAGTCACGCTCATTCAGATCATGCACGAGGATTGCTATCGCTTCATCAAGCCTTTCCTAAACTGCCGATTTATGCCAGTGAAGTCACGACTCAGTTGCTTCCACTAAACTGGATTGGGGAGTCAGTGCCTCAGTTTTGCCATGCACTGCCGTGGCGATCGCCCGTGGAATTTTTTGATGGGCTAACGGCTGAATTGTTTCCAGCAGGTCACTTGCCCGGAGCGGCTGTGATTTTGCTGACTTATACACCTCCTGGATCAGAGGGTCATCGCCCTTATCGACTGATTTACACAGGCGATTTCTTCTTATCAAATTCCCGGCTCGTCGAAGGATTGCGGATCGAGGAACTGCGGGGACTAGAGCCAGACGTGCTGATTGTGGAAGGCAGCTATGGCACGGCTCGATATCCGCATCGGCGGCAGCAAGAAAACCAACTGATTGAGCGGATTAGTCATGCGATCGCCCAAGGGCAATCTGTTTTGCTGCCGCTGCCGACGCTTGGCTTGGGGCAAGAACTGCTGATGCTGCTGCGGAGCCATCATTTGTTTACAGGGCGAGATTTGACGATTTGGGTTGATGGCACAGTTGCCACAGGCTGTGATGCCTACTTAGATTTGCTGCCTCATCTACCCAGTTCTGTGCAGAATTTTGCGCGTCACCAGCCGCTCTTTTGGGATGAGCGAGTGCGCCCCCGTGTGCGGCATTTGCAGCCCGATCGACGATCTTCGATCGAGTCTCCCTGCATTGTCTTGACAGATTTGACCGTTGACCTCAACGAGTTTTGTCACTCCGATTCTTCATGGCTGGTGCTGTTTCCTCAACAGAGCAGTCAGCTAGAAATCGACTCTCAAGAGCTTTCTTCGTTCCTTTCGGCTGAGTCTGTGCAGGTGAGTGTTGAATCTTATCTGTTGGCACAGCACTGCGATGGACCGAGTACGACGCAACTGATTCACAATTTGCGTCCTCAGCATGTGGTGTTTGTGCATGGGTCGCCAACTTATTTGGCAGACTTAACGGGTTTAGAAGAACTGCACAACCGATATCATCTGCATTCACCCTTGATCGGAGCCTTGGTTGAGCTGCCGATCGGAGAAACTTTCCTGCAACCTGCTCCCCCAGATCACAGCTATGAAGGAGAATTAGCCGAACTGGAGACAGTCGTGACGATTACGCTGCCTGATGCAATTAGGGCTGATCCTCGCTGGCGCACACTGGCAGACACTGGGCTAATTGAAGCCCGTTGGCAAGGAGAAGATCTTGTTTTGCGGGGGTTACATCAGCGAGAGTTATTGAGTCTAGGGAGCGATCGTTCACTCATCTCAGCAGACGGGACGCTGAAAGACTGTTGCTCAAGTTGTCGTCACTGTCGAGGGCAACGCTGCTGGAATCCGAGTTCGCCGTTGTTTAACTTTAAAGTCACGCTGGATGGCTATTGTCCAGTGTTTGAGCCGCTGATGATCTCGACAGAGGTTGAGACGCGAGACGTTGAAGACGAGTCCGATCTATAACTTTCGTCATCAGCTTTCTCGAATGGAGGGAGCCGCTGCCAAGGTTTCTGCCCCTGATTTCACCTGCTCAATGTCGTAGTGTGACCACGAACGAATCGAGCCATGATGAGCAACGAGCAACCCCCACAACCCTTTGGCGGTCAGAATCGGCACGACTAGATTAGCGCGCACTTGCAGATTGCGAAGAAACTCACGGTGACAGGGCGCGATCGCTTCGGTCTCAATATCTGCGATCGCTCGAACTCGTCCTTCTAAATACATTCTGGCGTAGTCACCGTTAAAGCATTCATCCGGTCCGGTTGAGCCGTAGATAGAAAATCTGTCAGAACTCAATGACTCAAAGGTGACTTGCCCTTTCCATTGGCGATAGAAATAATATAAAACCACTCGATCGACTTCAAGGGCATCGCGAACTTGGTCGGCAGTCTGTTGGACTAAGTTATCTCGCTCGATATTGCCAACGAGCCGATCGAGCACTCGTTGAAGATTGGGAGGATGAGTCAGTTGAGGAAGACGATTGGGATCTGAATCAGAATAAACTTGCACGGCTCTGATCTTAAGGTGTGGATAACAGATAGCGGGTTTTATAGAACTGATTAAACGGTACTTAAATTCATACCAGTGAAAGCAAGCGCCTTCGGTTTTTGAAAGCAAAATTTAAGCTTGATGAACATCAGAGCAACCGGAATCATTGCACTAATGCTCTAGGTTTAAACTTCACAAAGAGAATCAGCAATCCTAATGCGATCGCGAGTCCGAGCGCTGTCATCACAAGGGCAGACTGACCTATCTGACGAATAGCGATCGCCACCAATGCCCAAATAATCACCGACGGGAACGCAACATCGCGATATCGAAGCGTGATGACTGCGGCGATCGCGGCGCTGACTGCTGACAAGATCACGGTCCAGATCGCTGGAGAAATTCCGCCACCCGTCCAGCCAGAATCATAGAAAGCGGACGCAATATTCACCACAGATGCGACGGTAATCCACCCAAAATAAACGCTGATGGGAATTTGAATCAGCCATTTCTCAGTGCGAGAAATACGATCGTCCACCTTTCTAAGCTGCAAAAATGCTGCGACTAGCGACAACAAAATGCCAATCATTATCACAACTGAGAGCCAAAATAGCCGTCCTTGAAAGGCAAACACCCAGAGGATTTGCAGGAGAGACGCGGCGATGATGGGCGATCGCACTTTTTGCAGCCGAACGTTCTCTCGCTGAGCCGGGGCGACTTGATAGATGCCAAAGGCGATCAGCCCTAAATAAATCACGCCCCAAATCGCAAACGCATAGTTGGCAGGAGTCACCAAAACCCCACCAAAAAGCGTATTTGAAATTGCGCCGATGCTCAGCCCATTGAGCGGGAAGAAATTAGAGAGGGCATTCACCGCGATCGCGCCCAAAATCGCCGCGATTGTCGCAATTTGGTGACTAGAGACTGATTGAGGAGAGCGATCGGAGCGCTGCATAGATGCCTATCCTTGAGTGACTCTCTTCAGGGTAACGGGAATATCAGCGCTCTATCTCTGTCTGACTTCAGGTTTTTGGATTTCTAAGCAGACATCTGCATCCAATCATCCATATCCTCGAATGAGCCGCATCCGGTCACGTCCATTAAGGTTTGCAAAGTGGCTAAGTCACGCTTTTCCCACTCGTCAAAGATGGCTTTTCGATCGTCGGTTGGCGGATGATAGCGATAAACCCGAACTCCGCCGCGTCGCCCGTCAGGAGCCTGATCGCGTCCGGTGCAGGTGAGCTTGATGCCAATTTTGCCGAGCAGCGCCTGCACGATCGCCATCGGTGCCAGTTTTTCGGTAATGGTGACGTTGAATAGAGTTTTGATGTCGTCTTTATATTGCATTGCAAATGAGACAATGTGCTGCACTTCGGGATCGGTAGCGCGGATCTTTTCGTCAAGTTTAAACACGTCGAGAAGTTTGAGCGATCGCAGCGCTTCGACTTGGGCGGTTAGCAACCGTAAATCTTGAACGGCGACTTTGCCATTTCCTCGATCCAAGTGTCCTTGAAGCTCTTGCATGTCATGCAGTTGCACAAAGTTGGGATCGTGAGTCAAATAATAATGTAGACGCAGTTGAGAATACCAACCTTCGTCATCTTTGAGTTTGACTTCTGGCGTAATTTCAACTGAGTATCGGCGTTGCAGTTCGTGTTTGCGTTTACTGTTGCGTTTGCGTGTCGTTTGTGATGATTGATCGTTGAGTTGGTCGTATTCTGAGAGACTCAATTCAGCAGAAGTTGAAATCGCGATCGCTTCTGCTTTTTGATTTTGAGTTCTAATTTTTGTAATCGCCTGCACGACTTGCTCAGTGGTTTGTGAGGTGTGTCGCCAGTCTAAAAATTCAAATCCAGGAACTTGTAGCGAGCCATTTTTGAGTAGATACAGCATTTCTTCAGTGACCGCAGTTTGGGTAAAAATCTTGGTGGCATCGTCAGTAACCGTCGTCACTTGATGACCTTCCATCAATAAGCCGTTGCGAAGTTCTTTGCGATAGCTCCAGAGTGAGGCGTTGACTCGTGCCGCCATTTTTGCCCAAGTGCGAAGCGCGATCGGGTCGCTCTGTTCATCCAAATCAAAGTCCACTTCTTTTAAGAGAGAAATGTTGTATTTGACCGCTTTGGTCATCGATTGCGCTACGTCTCGATAGTTGCAGCTTCCATTGCCAATCTTGACCGGGCTGAAATGTGCGCCCCACACGAATCGGGGCACTGATTCGCGCACTCGTGCCAGCGCCTGACGCGATTCTGAGTCGGGCGTGACTCCCTGAAAGATGCCAAACACGGCTTTAAAATGTCCGCGAACGTCGATCGAGACTCCGGTTCCGATCGTCGGAGTTGACAGCACAATATCGTAGTCGGGAATAATTTGATTCAGCCGATCGACGACTCGAAACGCCGGATGTTCGGGATCGGCAACACTTTCACTATCGATTCTCAAAATGCGCTTATCTGGAAAGCGTGACTTTAAATAAGTCTCTAAGTTTTTAGAACTCCATTTGCCTTTAACTTTTTGAGAATCGACACAAACAAACACGGCTCCGGTTTTAATCACGTCTTCCATTCGAGCGACGAGCGGAGCGGGATTTTTGGTGTCATAGAGTGACACATCCCAACCCAGTTCGGGCTTCCATTGGTTGGTGACGAGCCAGGGCGCGATCGGGAATTCTGCCAGTCCTTTTAGATAGTCCAAACTGACATCCGACAAATCAGCATCTTGGGCGATTAATAATCCTTGTGTCGAGAGAACGATTTGCACCAATTCTCTCAATGTCTCTAGAATTCTGACTCGCTGGTGATAGCACGTCGAACTGTTGAGCGCGTGCCAAAGCACCTGTTCGACCTCATCGAGAATGACGATCGCGCCCTCCCAATCTTCGGGGTTAAATCGCGCTTTTGATCCGGGATGCAGCGAGTCAATACACAAGCCATAGCCATACATCCCTTGAGTTTCAGACTCTTGAACATCTTCGATCCAGTCCAGGTTTAAGCTGTTACAGATTGCTTTACCCAACTGAATCCGATGCGTAATCACTAAGACTCTTCGCCCGTCCGATCGAGCGGATTTGATCAAATTTTGCAGCGCCGTTGTCTTACCCGTCCCTTTCGGACTTTTGACTCCGACTAAACCAGACGTTGGATAAGGCAAATCTCCCAAATAGGGCTGATTGAGCGCGATCGTCGGTGTGTAAGTCAATGACCACAGCCGAGACGCTTGCCAAAACTCCAGCGTGATCGCAGACTCGTGGATTTCTGCAAACGCCTCTTGTCCGCAAGCGATGACGAAATCGTCCACTCCTTTTTGAGGTCCCGGCAGCGCGATAATTTTGACTTCACAGCCTGCACGAGTCAGCAGTTGACCCAGCCGAGACGTTGCTAGCAAAATGTTTTGAATCGTCTTTGGTTTCGTCTCATAGTCAAAGCAGATCTGCACCGATCGCCCTTCTGTCGCAAAGTGTGCCAACTCTGCAATCAGTTGCCGAGTATCTCTGCGATAGCCGCTAAAAATTCCGGGTAGCGCGATCGCCACATATCCCAAACTCAGCAGACATCCCGCTTTTTTCTCGCCCTCGGTCAACACTAGCGGTAGATTATTCTCCCAAACCCACCGCCAGAAAGATTTTTTACTCTCAAGTTCTGTAGGGATTGCGACCTGATGACGATCGGCAACGCGCCGCCAAATCGACTCCGGCACATCTAATAGTACGAGCCGACTAGACCCCTTGCCCAGACTAGGACTGAGATATTTTGCAGGCTTACGCTTTGCCCGATCGAACACGGGTGTATCAGCATCCGGCTTAAACCGCCCCCATTCCATACGCTGCCAGTCGCTAAACGGGTCAATGCCGCTCACCCACCAGCCCCGCACATTTGCCCGCGCTTCTTGCCCAAAGCGCGTTACGCTCCAGTGCAGATGCTCGGCGATCGGGTAAGAAACCTCATGGCTAAAGGGGTCGATCGCCGTGTCGTGTAACGTCCGCACATTTAGGCGAATCAGGTCTCGATCTACTCCACTTTCAAGCCATTCTCGCTCATGCTCAACGGCAAACTCAGAGGTCGTTAGAGCCGAATTTGGAGGTTGCCAAAATGAGGACGACTCTAGTATTGAGTCGCCACAACTGATACAATTTGTCAGCATAAGAATCGATTCCCAGCAAATTGTTGGGATCACAAGGTTGCATTCAGACCCCTTTAGCAGACTGTGGTAGGGACGCTAGAGGGGTTTTGCTTGTCTAGATAGCCTCCGGTGGTAGGTCGGAGTCAGTCTGAGTGTAGGTCAGACTACATCTAGCGAAGCAGGGTTTGTCGTCACGCCACAGATAGTAGTTTGATCAACCGCCGTGGTGTGAATGAGACATTAACACTGAAGATTTGACAACTCAAGAGGCATTCATAACCCATACGCGCAAGTTACAGGCAAATTCTACGCGCAAGTTACAGGCAAAAGCCGGACGCGGGAGTAACGGGATCAAGGGTTGTTCTGACGCAGGAGTTACAGGCAAGGGCGGACGCTAGAGTGACAGGACGAAGGGTAGAACGCTTGCTAAAGCAGATTCCTGTTTGCCTAAAGTGATGTCTGAGTGATGGACTAAACGCGACGCTAAAGTTACAGGATTGAGAATCCCCTCTACGCTAAAGTTACAGGTGAAGGATAGACGCGGGAGTTACGGGCTGATGGGCAAAAAACATACGCGGGCGTTATAGAATCAGATCGAAGGTACTACCTAGATGCAGGGTGTTGCCTAACCCTCTCTATCCGACACCGCTATGGGTAGCGTCCAATTGCTGGACAAAATCGAAACCTTAATGCAGGATATGAACGGTTAGCCGTTTGTGGTTGCTGGCAAGACGCTAGCAGTGGGCAACCACAAGCCTGAGTCACCGTCCTTTTATTCACGATCGATGAAAAAATTAGAGGCAACGTTCCCTGTAGACGGGCAACTCTTGATGGTGTTGCCCAGGGCTGCCGCATCTCTCAAAAACCCAGATTTGCAACTGCCGATCTTGCGGTCTGACGCAGACGGTTATTATCTCGAAGTGCGCGTCGAAGCAGACCCGCGAGAAAACAGTGAACTCACCCTAATTCGACGGGTGCCGCTCGAAAATCTCTCTGCCGAAGAGTGGGAAGATCTCAAAGTCGAATATGCCAAACTTGACTGGAGCGTTTGTGCCAACAAGGGCATTAGCAAAGGGTTAGAAAAGATCCAGGATCGCAAAACTCAGCGATTATTTGTGGCGTTGATGACGTTTCTCAACCCTCGCCAAGTCTCGATCGTTCTCTATCTCTACAAACTCGCCTCTCAGCAAAACAATGGCGCGATCGTCACATTCCGATCGAATGATTTGCTAGAAATTTTGGGCTACACTCGCACGAGAGATGGCGGCTTTGCCTCGAAGCTGCGATCGCAGCTCAACTGCGATTTGGTCTCCCTTCATCGCACCGAATTAGTGCTTGCTCAATCGTTTAGAAAGGGCACTCAAAATATGGGTGCCAAAGTCATGATCAAAAGCGTGCTGCGAATCAAAGACTACGAGATTGACAACGTGCCTCGCGATTTTGATCTCAGCAAAGCCGCTGACTACACCTATGAATTAGCCGACGCTTACACGATTTCTTTAGAATTTTTTGACGGTCCATCCCGCACGGGAGATTCTGTCTTATTCGCAAACAATATTGACATCACTCAAAAGTTGGGCAGCAATGCCAAAAGTGATTATAAAACTAAGCTCTTGATCTACTTAGCCAGCCGCATGAAATGGGACATTCTTCAAGAGGGTCAATATGTTGTTATTTCCAAACAATATCTCTTTAAGAACTTAGATTTATTAGGCAGCAATTCTTCTCGAAATAATCAAATTTTTTGGCGCACTGTCGAAGAATTAAAGCAGGAAGGCTACATTTTAGGCGCACAAGAATTGCCTGGTAAAAACAAGATTGTGAGCGTACAGTTTCAAATTAATCCAGCAAAGTTGAAATGCAGTTAAATTAAATAGTACTGACTTTGCAGGAAGTCAGAGATTTGAAGCACTCAAAAACAAGATTTAATCAACCAAAGTGGCAGAAGTTTCTAGGCAGCTAATATTTTTGCTGATCGCGATCGCTTATCAACTGATATCCAGAATCCTTGAAGATAAAACCATAAATCCTCCCGGAACAGTCATTAAACTAGATGGGCGTAGATTTCACTGCTGGTGGAAAGGGAAGGGCGATATAACCATTGTGCTCGATCACAGTTTAGGTGGGCTAGATGGCTATTTCTTAATCGAAGAACTCTCTAAAATATCACGAGTTTTTATCTACGATCGTCCCGGCTATGGATGGAGTCAGCCCAGCCCAAAGCCTCGAACCAGCCAGCAAATTGTGAATGAATTGGATGCCTTGCTGACAATGGCTAACATCGAGCCACCTTACCTTTTAATTGGCGATTCTTTTGGGTCTTATAATATGCGTCTCTATGCCCATCAGTTTCCCCAAAAAGTGGTTGGCATAGTGCTGACTGATGGACTCCACGAAGATTTGATGCTCAAAATGCCCGTCTTTCTCAAACTCGTCAAAGCATTCCTGACGCTCTCTTTTGGGCTAGCACAAATCGGAGCCTTTCTAGGAATCATTCGCCTCTGTGGAGCGATCGGACTTTTTTATCTTCTTAAGCCCACGTTGCGAAATTTTTCGACCGCCGCCCTCAAGCCTGTGATGAGATCGTTCTACCGCTCAAATCACTGGGCAGCGATGAGTCGAGAAATGCGTTCACTCAACACTAGCAGTCGCCAGCTTCAGCAAGCGCAAAACCTGGGCAATCTCCCGATCGTCAGCATTCAAGCCAAACACTTTCTCAAACCTTCACTGGGACTGTTTTCGTTTCCGATTCCCTTTGCCGATCGCCTGAGAGACCAGATGCAATCTAAACTGAGCAAGCTCTCCACTGACGTTTCGCAGATCTCCGCCGATCGGAGCAGTCATTTTGTCTGGGTAGACCAACCCGAAGTCATTCTCGAAGCGGTGCAACGACTTCTTTTTAAGTTCAACAATCAAGCTTAACGATTCACTCCCTTCCCGTTACCGAGTCGTCATTATCCTTAGAACTCAAACCCCTCCCCAGCGTTATGTGTTAGCATCACTGCAAATATTGTCTTAAGTGATTGAGCAATGGGCAAGGTTCTGGTGCTTAATGCCTCCTACGAACCGCTCAACATAACCAGTTGGCGACGAGCGGTCGTTTTGTTGATCAAAGGTAAAGCAGAGCAGGTCGAACATAACGGTAAATACGTTTATTCAGGGTTTCCGTTGCCAACGGTGATCCGGCTGCGTCACTATGTCCGCGTTCCCTACAAAGAAATTCCTCTAACTCGGAAGAACCTGCTGCATCGAGACAGTCACTCATGCCAATATTGTGGCTATTCTGGAGATGAACTGACGTTAGATCATGTGATTCCTCGATCGCGCGGCGGCGGCGACTCTTGGGAGAACATTGTGACTGCCTGTGTGCGCTGCAACGTCAAGAAAGGCAGTCGCACCCCCAAAGAGGCGAATATGCCGCTTCAATATCCACCTCGTAAGCCTTACAGCAGTCTCTACTTTGAAGTCACCAAACACGTTAAAAACGGCGTGAACCAAGAGTGGCGCAAATATGTCATTGGTATCTAACCCCTTGCCTTTTTGGTTTGGGGTTTTTGATTAATTTATGAGATGCACAGAGTTTGGTCTGCCTTGAGGGAGAAACCTGATCAGACTTCACCGTTTTATGAGTTTTTTTGCGAAGATCAAGGAAGTGATCGCCTCAAGCGGTTAAAGATTCATTCCAAACTGGCAGAAATGCCCTACCAGGTCAGCGTCCTGGGCTTCTCCGTTGTGTCACACTCAACTATGCAATCTGATTCGAGTTCATCGCTTAACACCTTACTGATCACAATGGAACCAGACTCTCTCGCGTTAAGTGCGAGTTCGACGGTTGGATATCCGACTCTTGAGCCTGCTGTCAAAGCGGCAAATGGAATGGGATACGCCAGTGAGTATCGGGGTCGCTTTCCCTACGATGCGGCTCGATCGCCCGAACAAGAGCAAAAAATCGATGGGTTTCGGCAAACGCTAGAACGGCATCGCGGCGATCGTCAAGTTGTGATTTTGCAAGATTTTCCCGATCCCGATGCGCTCTCTTCTGCCTGGACTTATAAACTCATCGCCCAAAAATATGATATTCAGTGCGATATCGTCTATGCAGGAACGCTCAGTCACCAAGAAAATATTGCGCTCGTCAAGCTCACCGGGTTGCCGCTTCAACGCTGGACGGTGCAGTCGCTGAAGACGAAAGATCTGTCTCTCTATAAAGGCTGCGTGTTCATCGACAATCAGGGAACCACGAGTCAGCTATTTACGTCGATGCAGCAGGCTGGAGTGCCGATCGCGGTTGTCATCGACCATCACAGTATGCAAGAGGACATGAAGGCGGAATTTATCGATATCCGTCCTCACACTCGTGCGACCGCTACGATATTGACGCAATACCTACAGTCTGGTCTGCTAAAGCTCGACAATAATCTGACTGAACACGTCAAATGTGCGACTTCGCTGATGCACGGGTTGCGATCAGACACCAACCGTCTGATGCAGGCTCAAGAAGAAGATTTCTTAGCAGCCGCTTATCTGAGTCGATTTTATGACGCTCAGTTGCTTAACGCGGTGCTGCAATCGGCTCGATCGAAGCAAGTCATGGACGTGATCGAGCGATCGCTCAAAAATCGCACGATTCACAACAACTTCTCGATCGCGGGTGTGGGCTATCTGCGCTATGACGATCGCGACGCGATCCCCCAAGCCGCCGATTTCTTAGTCACTGAAGAAAACGTCCATACCGCAGTTGTTTACGGTATTGTTCACGATGAAGACGAGGAACTAGAAGTAGTCGTTGGTTCGCTCAGAACGAACAAGCTCACCCTTGATCCCGATGAGTTTATCAAAGAAGCTTTTGGGCAAGACGCTCAAGGGCGCTTTTTTGGCGGCGGACGACTGCAGGCAGGCGGGTTTGAGATTCCGATGGGCTTTTTGTCTGGCTTCACTGAAAACAGCGATTACGCCAAGATGAAGTGGAGCGTTCATGATGCCCAAGTCAAACAAAAACTGCTGCACTTGGTCAATCCTGAGCAAAACTATCCCAAAGGCGTGAATTAAATCATCCGCGAAAAGGGTAGAACGGAAGGAAGAGCGTTCTACCCTTTTTTATGGCAACTTTTAATCTGTATTTGATCCGTCACGGCTTGGCAGGGCAGCACGGCGACTATGACAACGATGCCGATCGTCCTTTAACCGATGAAGGCAAGCGCAAAACTCAGCAAGTCGCTCAACGATTGGCTGAGTTGGACTTGAAGTTTGATCTAATCTTGACGAGTCCTTTAGTTCGGGCAAAGCAAACGGCTGCCATTCTCAAAGACGCTGGGCTAACCAAACATCTCGAAGACGCTGCCTATCTCGCTCCGGGTGGCAACATTCAAGACTGGGTGAATTGGCTAGAAGGCTGGAAAGAATCTGAAAAGTCGCTCGCACTGGTGGGTCATGAGCCAGATTTGAGTGCTTGGGCTGAGATTTTGATCTGGGGTAAATCTCAAGGAAAATTCACTTTAAAAAAAGCGGGCGCGATCGGGCTAACTCTTCCTCTATCCGGGTCGCCCATCTCAAACAGCCAGCTATTTTGGCTCACTCTCCCTCGATTTTTCATCGCTTAAAAACTCTTCACGAAATTTAGAACTGATGTCACAGCAGACTCCGGTAGAATTATTTATATTAAGTGTTCTAAGTAATTCTTAAATCCAAGATGATCTCTTTGCCCTCACACCATTCACCTTTGTCATCAGAGGTTCAAGGCATCTTGGCTCCGCACGGAATTGGGTATCGGATCAAACTGCTCTCCCAGCTATCAGGGCGCAAATTTCAAGAACGTCTTGATCCCTTTGGGTTAACGCCCTTTCACTGGGTTGTGCTTTGCTGTCTCTGGCAAGAAGACGGACTGGCAACGTCTGTGCTGGGCGATCGACTACAGCAAGTGGGCGGCACTCTCACCGGGGTGCTCGATCGCATGGCAGAGCGCAATTTGATTCGCCGTACACGAGATGCTCACGATCGGCGGGTTTGGCGGATTTGGCTCACTGATGAGGGTCGCAAATTGCAGGATACCTTGCCCCCGATCGCGATCGAACTGCGGGAAGTCGCTTTGCAAGGCATCTCCTATGCTGATCGAGATCGGCTGTCTCAACTCCTCGATCGGATGCTGATTAACAGGCAGCGATTTACGCTTCCCATCTCTGAAAAGTCGCTAGGCTCGATCGAATTAGACGTGACCGAATCGAGGCGAGGCTGGCAAGAGATTTTGGCTCCCTATAGCTTGGGCTATCGCATCAAACTATTAGCTCAACTGCTGACCCGCACTTTTCAAGAGAATTTAGAGCCGATCGGGTTAACGCCATTTCATTGGATTGTGCTCTGCTGTCTCTGGCAAGAAGACGGGCTAGCAACCTCAAATATTAGCGATCAGCTTCAGCAAGTAGGCGGCACGTTAACGGGAGTGCTCGATCGCATGGCAGAACGAAATCTAATTCGCCGCGAACGAGACGCTCACGATCGCCGCGTTTGGCGAATCTGGCTGACCGATGCAGGACAAGAACTCAGCCAAGTGCTGCCGCCGATCGCCCTTAAAGTCATGCAAGAAACCATGCAGGGAATTTCTGCATCCGAGCAAGAGCAGTTTTCACAGTGGATCAACGAGTCGAGCGAGAATCTCACTTAGGATCGTGAATTAAATAAGCTGTAAAACTTGTAGGCAGCTTCTGCCCTCCTCACGAAGGGTTGGCGAGAGCAGAAAATTGCACCTTAATGAATCCACGTTCCTTAACGACCCGCTAAGTCTCCGATAATTTTGGGTTTGAGCTTTTCAAACTCCCCTTTGAGAACCTCTTTGCTGAGAGCGGGGTTTCCAATCGACCTCCAATTCTGGCTGTCTACAGTCCACGTTTGAAGTTGAGAGAGTTGAGAATCATTGAGCGCCATCGGCATCACATAGGCACAGTGCTGCGGGTCTTCGAGGGCGAAAAACAAAACGTGATATTGCTCACGCTCGACCAACAGGCGGATAATTTGCTGCCCTTGAGCCGACTTTAAATCTAGATAGCAACGCAGCCAACGCGGATCTGCTTCTTTATGGTGAAGCTGGTTATAAAGGGCAGTCATCCACAGCAGCATTGGGTGTGGAGACATGCAGCACAAAAAGTTTTTATAGAGTTTGTTATAAAGCTTGCCTAACTGAAGGTTTTCGATCTCCTGCTGGTGCAGCATCACCCAGACGGTTGCGATTTCTTCTCGCCTAGTTTTCAACACATGAGGAAAGACAATCTGAGCGATCGGCTTATCTTGAGGCCAAGTCGTCAGTTGACACGCTTCATCGGGTGAAAGCGCTTCAGGATCTCGCGCTG
>Ga0209100_1000351_pt1 | contig 42003 bp, 38 predicted proteins | sample lystaG_FD_185480 | JGI IMG/M metagenome (GOLD analysis project Ga0209100, IMG submission 185480) | Glacier valley bacterial and archeal communities from Borup Fiord, Nunavut, Canada, to study Microbial Dark Matter (Phase II) -... | ecosystem: Environmental > Aquatic > Freshwater > Ice > Glacier ... | reverse complement strand
GCCTCCCCGAGCCGACCGAACATTCCGACCCCTCGTGGTTTGGTTTCCCGATCACCTTGAAAGAAAACTGCCCGGTCACAAGGCTGGATCTACTGACCTACCTGGACCAGAACAAGGTTGGTACCCGCCTGCTGTTTGCCGGCAACCTGACACGCCAGCCCTACATGATCGGTGCCAACTACCGCATCAGCGGTGACCTGACCAACACCGACAACGTAATGAACAACACCTTCTGGATTGGGGTGCAGCCGGCGCTGACGCGCGAGATGCTGGAGTTTTCGGCTAAAAAAATAGAATCTTTTTTGGGTATTAATTTTTAATTGAGAAATTATTATGAGTTTTATTACACAAAAAGACAGAGAGTTGTTTGAGAACTTATTTGTACTTGAACTTGCAAACAACCACTGGGGAAAGTTGGATCGAGGCCTTAAGATCATTCGGGATCATGCCGCCATTGTTCGCTTCAATAATGTCAAGGCGGCTATCAAACTTCAATTTAGAGATGTAGATGAATTCATTCACCCTGAATTCAAGGGCAGCATCGATCATCGCTACATCAAGAAAACGGAAGATACAAAGCTCAGTAAATCTGATTTTGCGCGGATGGTCGAGGAAATCAGGTATCTAAGTTGCATCCCCATGGCAACGCCGTTTGATGAAGCATCAGTGGATTTTTGTGTCGATTTTGATATGCCAATAATAAAAATCGCAAGCTCAGACATGAATGACTGGGTGTTGATTGAAAAAATAGCATCCACTCGGCGTCCAACAATTGTTTCAACCGGAGGGGCTTCCGAGAAGGATTTGGACGACTTGGTCAGCTTCTTCGAAAAGCGCGATATTTCGCTGGCCATTAACCATTGTGTTTCTCTTTATCCATCCGAAGATGGTGAACTGGAACTGGATCAAATTCATTATCTGAAAGCACGCTACCCTAACCATGTTATTGGTCTTTCCACGCATGAATACCATGACTGGCAGTCCTCTATGTTGATTTCTTATGGCAAGGGGGCTCGGTCTTGGGAACGTCATATCGATATTGATCACGAAGAAATTAAAGTCGCACCTTACTGCTCGCTTCCTCATCAATGTGACGCATGGTTCAAAGCTTTTCACAAAGCTGCAGAAATGTGTGGTGGACGAAGTCACTCCAAACGTATTATTTCCAGAAAAGAGATTGAATATCTTGATGCGCTTGTTCGCGGTGCCTATGCCAAGCAGGATTTGAAACCTGGTTATGTTTTTAACAAGGATGCGTTCGAAAAAGATTTTTATCTGGCAATACCACTTCTCAAAGGCCAACTATCTTGCCGTGAGGTGATGAATGGTGAAAAGTTAATCTCGGAAATAAAAGCCAATGAACCACTGACTATTAACCATATCAGCGGACCCTACAACGAAAATCAGGGTTTGAAGGATTTTATTTTGAAGCGTGGTCTGTAAATGAAACGAGTATCAGAGCAGATATCAGACTGGCTGGTTCGCCACGGTGTGGAGCAGGTTTTTACCGTGACAGGCGGTGGGGCTATGTTTCTCAACCAGGCTCTTGGCGGGCACGCGGACCTCAACTGCACATTCATGCACCATGAGCAGGCCTGTGCGATGGCCGCCGAAGGCTATGCCCGTATCGCAAACAAGCCGGCCGTTGTCATGCTGACAACGGGCCCTGGCTCAATCAACGCCTTGAATGGCGTGTACGGTGCATTTACCGACTCCATTCCGATGATCGTTATTTCCGGTCAGGTCAAACGTGAAACTTGTCTTTCGTTTCATGATCTGCCGGGATTACGACAACTTGGTGATCAAGAGGGTCCAACGATTGCAATGGCCTCGCCAGTTTGCAAATATGCGACGATTATCAGAACACCATCGGATCTGATTCATTCCCTGCCAGAGGCTTTTGCGAAGGCAATCTCAGGACGACCTGGTCCGGTGTGGCTCGATATCCCGCTTGACATTCAATCGTCTACCGAGCAGTTAAGCATTCCCGATGCATCAGCTTTCAGTGCGGTTCCCAGCGTCAATCTTTCAGCACAATGCAGCGATTTCCTTCGTCGGCTGAAAGTTGCCAGTAGACCTGTCATTCTTGGAGGCACAGGAGTCAGACTCGCTGGTGCAGTAGATCGACTCCTTCGGTTGGTAGAGCGCGTGGGAGTTCCTTTAGCGACCGCTTGGTCACATGATCTGATTGCATCCGATCACCCCTTATTTGCAGGCAGACCTGGAACCATTGGGACTCGCGCTGGAAATTTCTGCCTTCAAAACGCAGATTTGGTTCTGGTGTTGGGCTCCCGTCTGAACATCCGGCAAACCAGCTATAACTGGAATTCGTTTGCCCAAAATGCTTGGATTGCGCAAGTGGATGTGGATCCGGCTGAATTGGCCAAGCCAACAATTAAACCCAATCAAATCATTGAAGCGGACATTAACCAATTTCTTGAAGTCTTGGAAGCACAAATAGAAAAGGAAAGCTTGCCCGACTATTCGGAGTGGGCCAGTTGGTGTCATGCCATTGGGGAAAAATATGCAGTCGCCAGGGAGCATCAACAGACAGCCAATGCGCCATTAAATCCGTACTTGGTGGTTGATCGAATTTTCAGAAATATGCGCCATGACGATATCGTCGCTTGTGGTAATGCGTCGGCCTGTATCTTGCCATTCCAAATTGGCAGTCTGAAGACGAAGCAGCGTCTATTCAGTAATTCTGGGTCTGCCTCTATGGGCTACGACTTGCCCGCTGCCATTGGTGCAGCTACGTCAACCATGCATACCAGCAAGCAGCGAGTAATCTGTTTTGCAGGCGACGGCAGTCTGCAGATGAATATTCAAGAACTGCAGACGCTCAAGACGGCTGGTTTGAATGTCATTATTGTTGTACTCAACAACGGGGGCTACCTGTCAATATGGCAAACCCACGAAAATTTCTTCGGCCGGGTGATTGGCGCTACACCGGCTTCTGGTGTGGAATTCCCTGATTTCACCGCAGTCGCGCGGGCGTACGGCATTCGGGCTGAAACGATCCATGATGCGAGTGCGCTTGACGAACTTGACCGATTACTTGAGATGGATGGCCCACTTTTGCTAAACGTGATTGTTGATCCTCGTCAGGAATTCGTGCCGCGTATCAAATCTCGGGTGGATGAAAATGGAAAGTTTGTGACGCCGGAGCTTGATGACATGCACCCATTCCTGGATCCAGAAGTAATCAAGGAGATAAGGCAGTCCGCGAATGCTATCAAGGCAGCATTTTGCCCAACTGAAAAATAACATGAAGCAATCTGTCGTTCAAGATTTCAAAGGGTTTAGCGAGTTATGCCAACAAGTTGCTCAACAGCCCCCCCATCTGCTTGTTCAGGCTAAGCCTCTCTGGATATTTGGTGCTGGACAATTTGGTCGAGATGTTTGCGCAGTTCTGCGCAACAAAGGCTTTGATGTGCAAGGATTTATTGAATCAACGCCACGGACAGACAAGGTGTTAGATCTGCCTGTTGTAAGTTGGCGCCAGTTGGAGCCGCATCAGCTAATGGCGCAACTGGTAATTGGCATCTTCAATCGAGCGATGCCATTAGACCAGTTAAAAAAAATTTCCATAGCCGCAGGCTTTGCTGATATTTTCATGCCATGGGATATTTACACACAATTTGAAGAGCTGCTTGGTTGGCGGTTCTGGTTGAGTGCAGCAAAGGTCATTCTAGATAATCTAGCTGCCATCGAGAAGACTTATCTCAGTTTGACGGATGAACAAAGTCGCCGCTGTCTTCTTGATATCTGTACATTTCGTTTGGGTCAAAATAATTCTTATGCAAGTTTTTCGCATCCAGACAATCAATATTTCAATACGCTAACCTTAAGCCCATTAAGAGGTAAGAAAGTAAGCTTTGTTGATGGTGGGGCCTACAACGGCGATACATTCCTCGAACTGCTTGAAAAAACTAAAGTTGCCAACGCTTATCTTTTCGAGCCTGACCTTGAGAATTTCAAGGCGTTGACAAAGGCGCTCATTAATTCCCCGGTCCCGGCAGTTTGCCTGCCACTCGCTGTGTCAGATCAGTACAGCATTCTTTCCTTCAATGCCGGAAATGGTGAGGGCGGATCAATTGCCGAGAATGGTGCCGCCCATATTGCAGCCGTGGCTTTGGACGAGGTGCTTTCTGGACACCATGTTGATTTCATCAAGCTTGATGTCGAGGGTGCCGAAATTCCGGCACTCAGGGGTGCTCGGGAATTGATCAAACGTTCTCGTCCAGTCTTGGCAATTTCCCTTTACCACCGACCGCAAGATGTTTGGGAGATTCCTGAGCAGTTGACTGGAATTTGCAGTAGCTATAGTATTTATATACGCCAACATTATTTTAATAGTTTCGACTCTGTTTTATACCTGATTCCAAATTAGCCATGATTTTGATAATGTTCGGTGTTTTCTTATGAATCGGGTAAATCGTTGTTGTCCAGTTTGTCTGAATACTGGCTTAGTGCCGGTCTACGATAACACGATGGTAACCATTGGTGGTCACGATATGAGTTACAAAGTGGGCCGTTGCGCAAAATGCGGCTTTCATTTTGCGCACGTATTGGCGGATACCAAAACCTTTCAAAGCTACTATCAATCTGTTTCTAAATATGATGTGGCCGGACAGATTTCAAAACTCGATCAATTAAGGATTGATGCCGCTGTAAAAATTTGCCAAGATAAGATTCCACACGATGCCATGGTGATTGATCTCGGTTGTGGCTACGGCGCGCTGCTTTCGTGCTTAAAAGCCGCCGGTTGGAGTAATCTTTATGGAATTGATCCAGCCCCTAATTCGGCGGGTCGCGCACGCGAATTGTTTGGGTTGACAAATATTCATTGCAGTACCGTGGCTGAAGCGCACAATGCATTGCAACTGGACAAGGCCGATCTGGTTTGTATCATGGCCGTCCTGGAGCATCTACCAAACCTTAGAGCCGATGTATCAGCGCTACTGCAAAAACTGCGCGTGGGTTGCCGCGTACTGGTTGAAGTCCCGGCCTTGGAATGTTTTACCGGAACGAATAATGAACCATTTGGCGAGTTTTCACTGGAGCATGTTCAATTTTTCTCCGTTACGTCGCTGATTAATTTCTTTGAATCACTTGGGGCAAGTGCTCTGGGTTGGGTGACTGTGGATTTGCCGTTAGTCGCTTCAGGTAGTATTTTTGGTCTTTTTGAATTAGCCGGCGAGACGCCCGCATCTTTTAAGCCGGTCGTAGAAGATGCTGGTCAAATGGAAAAATACATCGATGATTCACGGCGCAGATTGGACGCAGCCATTGCACGCATACCCAATGCCCCATTAGTTATCTATGGGGCGGGCTCACATACTGCACGTCTATTACCAAAAATTTCGGGCATAGCTGGTAAAAGCATTGTAGCGATCGTCGATAACAACCCCAATCTTTTGGGGAAGAGTATCGGTGAATGGAGTATCCAGTCCCCGGCCATCATTGAATCATGGCCTGATGCTCACATCGTAATTTCATCGTTCCGATACCAAAATGAAATTTCAGGCGATTTACGAGACAGGTTTTCAAATCCCCTTGTCTTGCTTTACGAATGAGTATGTAAATCCATGGTCTTTACAGAGCGCATATTATTAACAGGAGGGACAGGTTTTTTTGGCCGCGCTCTATTACGCACTTGGCTTGCGCAATTCTATGCCGGTGCTACTACTCCGCTGGTAACGGTGCTTACACGCTCACCCAGCGCATTTACCGCGCAATATCCGGAATTTGACCGTCAACCTTGGCTAAGGTTGCATTGCGGCAATATCTGTGAACCAGACACTTTGCCGCGCGACGCCGCCTTTACCCACATCCTGCACGCCGCAGCTGACTCGACCCTCGGACCGCAACTCACGCCGCTGCAGCGTTATGACCAAATAGTCGATGGCACACGTCGTCTGCTCGATCTTGCGGTCGCCTGCAATGCACGGCGTTTTTTGCTCACCAGCTCGGGAGCGGTCTATGGATCGCAACCACATCACCTGGACCAAGTGCCGGAGAACTGGCATGGGATGCCTGATCCGCTCAAGCCATCCAATGCTTATGGCGTTGCCAAGCGTGCAGCAGAACATCTATGCACGCTTTATGCTCAGGAATATGGGTTGCAAACGGTCATTGCGCGCTGCTTCACATTTATAGGGCCAGACCTTCCACTGGATGTGCACTTTGCAATTGGCAACTTCATTCGCGATGCACTTTGGCGAGACGAGATCACGGTGGCAGGGGATGGCACCCCCTTGCGGTCATATCTTGATCAGCAAGATTTGGCCCAATGGCTACTAGCTCTTCTTGAGCGCGGGCAGGCCGGCGAGGCGTACAACGTGGGCTCTGACCGATCCATTAGCATTGCAGACCTTGCCCACCTCGTTCGCGACATTGTGGCGCCAAGCATGTCCGTTCGTATTCTCGGTACAAACAATGCAAATAACGGGCGCAACCTTTACATACCGAGCATTCAGAAAGCCAAAATAGAGTTGGAGCTGAATGTGGCAGTTCCCCTGGAACAGGCTATAACGAATACAGCCAAGGCCGCTTTGCAATTCGCCTTGACAGCAAGGCTGAGACATGAATATTGAAAATATTATTTTTGATCTGGACGGGACGTTAATAGACAGCTCTGCCAGTATCTTGGCGTCGTTTCAGGCAAGTTTTGATATGGCTGGATTAGAGCCCACCCGTCAGCTTGAATCAGACATTATTGGCCCACCGCTAAAAGAAGCTTTGGCACTGCTGGCCAGTACGCGTGATCCTGTATTAATTGATATTCTTGTCGAGAATTTCAGGGGTCATTACGACAGTCAGGGCTATCGCGAGGCTACTATTTTTCCGGGTATTTCAGATTTGCTAATTGACCTTACGGGCAAGAGCATCCCCCTGCATATTGCAACCAACAAGCGGATAAAGCCAACCGAGTTAATTGTTCAGCATTTTGGTTGGAGTCGCTATTTCTCAAGCGTATTCGGCTTGGACTCGTTAGTGCCATCTGCTGCAAATAAAGCAGATTTGATTAGCCATATGATTAACACGAATTTAATGGATAAAGAAACCACAATTTACGTCGGTGATCGCCTTGAGGACGCAAATGCTGCAAAAATTGCTAATGTGGTGTTTTTCTATGCCTCATGGGGTTACGGTTCACCTAAATGCATCGATGATTTTGGTGTCAATCAAGTCCTGCAACATCCCGGAAATTTACTGAGCAAGTAGGCGAAAATTAAGACGACCACTCACGCAACTGGCCATCACACCTACATGATTTTTATCACATAAGCTTTGTTATTTCAATAAAGTCGTGCAATTGCGCTTTGAATTCTTGTATGGATGGGAAGTGTGTTCCAGGGCAATCACCTATTGATCCATCCTTGCTAATCAGTTGTACGGCGCAGCCACACAACATAGCTTCATGATAAATCATAGTGAAATTGTCGTAAAGGTAAAGAGTTTTTACACTGCATAAAAGCTGTGCGACTTCGCGGCGGGTCGCAGGAAATGTACCTGTAATATATATGCAGTCGTCTGGGTGGAGGTGCAGGTCCTGACCTTTTCCAACATAGACTGCATTTACTGTTTTGACTGCCCCATCATTGTAAAAAAATGATTCGGTAGATGGGACTTGAAGTATTTCTCCATTTGAATAGCATGTTAGTTCTTGATTGTAAGCAACCAGCAATTCATTTTTAGCATATTCTTTGTCGCCACTGAGCTTTCCGGGGACATTTAAAATGTAACGAACTACCCGCTTCGCCTTTAGTGGATTACCAAAAACAACTTCTGGATAGATAACTATATCGTCGATAAATTGATTGATTTTGTAATTGTTTGTTGCTGCAATAATAATGGCATCTAGACCTGCGCAAATCAGCCACTTCTGCAATTCATACAAAACCCGAATGCCAGCGCTGTTGTGCCTGTAAAGAGGTGAATAAATAACGTATCGACGACTGATTCCGCCAGGTTGGCGGATGTAATCTAAATTTGTCGTCAAACTTAATTTTGGGGATGGCCAAGATGGGGGGGGCGGTAAATCCTCATCGGTATCATTTCCACTTTCTGAAGTTGTAAACTTGTCCGTCACCATCCGTTCTAGTACCGCTACAAAATCGGCAGCCATAACTTCAGCGGTCTCAGGTTTAAGACCAAATTTTTGACCCCATTCAATAGCAGATGCGGCCGTATCTATAGCGCCAGACTGCATGAGTGCTTTAATATAAGAAACCCAATGTTGTTCGCATTCTGGGTTTTCTTGCACAGCATTTTCTAGTCTTGGCAGTGCTGCTGCTGGCCCCTTTAATTGAACTTCAATTAAACCTAAACTATGGTTTGCTTGACTATGCTTTGGATTAATTTTTAGTATTTCAGCATAAAGGTGACTGGCCTGCAAATGTTGCCCAGATGTTTCATTGTTCAAAGCCATTTGTAGAAGCGCAGGGACAATCGTTTGAAGATTCTGATCCTGCCTTTGGGTGTTGCCAGAATCAGGTTTGGCAACACCGGCAGGCGGTTCGCTTGCCGGTGTCAAATCTTGAGTTTGACCAAGGCGAGACTCACACAACTCTTTAGAGACTGGTTGTAAGCGCTCAATCGACAGGGTAGTGGGTGCAACGCCCTGGCACCATCGGTACCACATAACCCGCAGTGCTGTTTCAAAATAAGCTGCAAAGCGCTCTGGCTGACCCAGGTCGGACCCGTTGAAGCGGGTGCGCATGTCCACTCGTAGTTGCGCAAGCTCGGCAATGTGTTTCGTCCAATAAACACCTTTTTCAACATAGTCATCGATGCTGGTTGCAACAAACTCGTCCAAACCCAAATGGTGTATTAGCGCTGCGCTAAATCGGCTGGCAGGTGTTTCGCCAGCAAGGCATAGCGTGGGCACACCCATCCAGATCGCGTGGGCCGTGGTCGCGCCGCCACCGTGGGGAAAAGTGTCTAGGCAGAAGTCAACTTGATGGTGCAGCGTTAAATACTCAAAGTTGTGAACGCGTGGGAAGAAAATTAGTCGGCTTGGCAAAACATTTTCACGGGCAAAACTTTGAAGCAACGCATCCTGTGCTTCTGGCGCTACTGCACCCAGTACGAGCCTTGACGATGGCACTTTGCGCAGAAGCATGGACCACAAGGCAATAACAGACTCATTAATTTTAATGTGGCGATTAAAACTGCCAAAGGTGATGTAGCCATTCTCAAGCGCCGGTAGCGTGTTGACCGGAGGGGCCAGTTCACTGGGCTGGAATACTACCGCCGTGGGTAAATAAGCTGGCTTTTCGGAAAATTGCCAATCCAATTCACCAGGCGGGACCCAAAACGAATCGCACAGGTAGTAATCCATGGCCTGCAGCCCTGTGGTGCCCAGGTAGCCCAGCCAACTGACCTGAATGGGGGCGGGCTTGCGGGCAAAGGTCAGCAGGCGATTGTGTGCGGTATGGCCGGAGAGATCGATCAGGATGTCAATGCCATCGGTGCGTATCTTGTCTGCTAAATCAGCATCGTCCAAGTGGGCCACCGCGTGCCAGTGCGCAAAGTAGCCGTGTAGGCGTTGAGTGACCGAGTCTTCGAGTGTGCGCGTGGAATAAACATGAAGCATCAAGCCAGGTTTTTTGGCGAGAAATTCGAACGCTGGTTCCAGGAAATTCGCCAGCGCATGGTGACAGAGGTCGCCGGAGACAAACCCTATTTGCAGGCGACGCTCTGGGTCTCTAACATTGTTGTGGACTTTCCCACCAGCACGCAGGGGAGCTTCAAACTGCTCGCCATAAGCTAAGTGCTCGGCAAGCAGATGTTTAGGGTCGACTAGAACATCATGGTTCAGCAAGTAGAGAGTGTTGCTATGCGCCACGGCGCGACGGGGTTCGTGCGCCATATCCGCGTGGTAGTAGCACGCTTGAGCCTCTGATAACTTACCTTGGTCTTCGAGTGCATTGCCCAGATAAATATATGCACTGGCATCGCAGGGATCAATTTTCAAAGCCCGGCGACAACAAGATTCAGACTCTTCCAATTTTCCTTGAAGACGCAAGAGCGTTCCTAAGTTAACAAGTGCCTTGCCGTAGTCTGGCGTAATGGTGATTGCCTTCCTGAAATTGGTTTCAGCTTCGGTGAGTCGTCCCAGTACTAAAAGCGCCATGCCCAAGTTGTTGTGGGTCACCGCATCTTCAGGTAGTAAGGCAATGGCTCGCTTCATGGGTTGCAAAGAATCAGCGTAACGCTCTTGAGCCTGAAGTGCGGAGCCAAGCATCTTCCAAGTGAAACCATGCTCGGGGAACCGGGCAACTAACAGTCGGGCTAAAGTTTCGGCTTCGGGAAAGCATTCCTGTTCGTACAACTTGGAAAGTGATTCAAGTTCTTGTTCATTGGGCTCGTCGTCTTTTATCGGTTCGATCTTGCCGTCGCTTTCAAGATCGGCTTCTAAGCCAATACTGGCAGGAGGCAAGTTATTGCACCAGTGCTTCCACATGGTGCGCAATATGAGCTCTAAATTGGAGGCGAAAAGCTCAGGTTTTCCCAGTGCTGACTCATTGAAACGCCTCCGTAGTCCTTGGCGAATGGATGCCAATTCTGAGATGTGTGCAGCCCAATAGCAACCCTTGTCGACGAAGTCTTCAATGTTTGTGGCGACAAAACCGTCCAAGCCCAGATGATGCATGACTGTGGCGCCAAAGCGGCTAGGCGGGCTCTCGCCGGCCAGTGACAGCGTGGGCACACCCATCCATGCGGCATGCGAGGTGGTGGCGCCGCCGCCATAGGGGAAGGTGTCGAGACAGAAGTCGACCTGATGGTGCAGGGCCAGATAGTCAGGTAAATTTGAACGTGGATAAAAAATAAGACGACTACGCTCGATGCCCTCATGAGCAAAGTATTGAATCAATACGTTCTGGCTGTCTGGGGGGATACCGCCCAGCACCATCCGGGCCTTGGGCACGTTGCTCAGCAACATCGACCAAAGCACGATCACAGATTCGTTGAGTTTATTGGGGCGGTTAAAGCTACCAAAGGTGATGTAGCCATTCTCAAGCGCCGGTAGCGTGTTGACCGGAGGGGCCAGCTCACTGGGCTGGAATACTACCGCCGTAAGTAAATAAGCTGGCTTTTCGGAAAATTGCCAATCCAATTCACCGGGCGGTATCCAAAATGTGTCGCACAGGTAGTAATCCATGGCCTGCAGCCCTGTGGTGCCCAGGTAGCCCAGCCAACTGACCTGAATGGGGGCGGGCTTGCGGGCAAAGGTCAGCAGGCGATTGTGTGCGGTATGGCCGGAGAGATCGATCAGGATGTCAATGCCATCGGTGCGGATTTGAGTTGCCAAATTCGCATCACTCAAGTTGGCTACAGCATGCCAATGAGCAAAGTACGAGCGCATGCGCTGGGTAACCGAATCTTCAAGTATGTGCGTGTAATAAACATGAAGCGTCAAGTCAGGTTTAAGGGCCAGAAACTTGAACGCAGGCTCCAGGAAATTAGCGAGGGCATGGTCGTAGAGATCGCCGGAGACAAACCCTATTTGTAGCGAGCGCGTGGGGTCTTTAACGTTGTTGTGCGCTTGCCCGCCAGAGCGCAGGGGAGCCTCAAACTGCTTGCCAAAAGCAAGGTGCTCTGCATGCAGTTGCCGGGGTTCAATCTGGACATCATGGCTCAAGCAATAAAGCAGGTTGCTGTGTGCCGCTGACCATTCAGGTTTTATCGACAAGGCTTTGTGATAGCAGTCTTTCGCTTCGCCCCAATACCCTTGGTCTTTAAGGGTAATGGCTAAATTGTTGTAAGCCTCGGCCCAATCAGGCTTGAGTGCCAGTGCGAGACGGTAACTCGCTTGAGCTTGGACATATTTCCCCTGCGCGTGAAGCGCATTGCCCAGATTGTTGTGCGCTTTTTCCATTTCTGGATCGAGTGAAATTGCTTGCCTGCAATAGGCTTCTGCTTCAGTCAGAAGGCCCATCATTTTGAAAATATTACCCAAGTTGTTATAGGCAGTTGGGTTGTTGGGCTGGAGTCCAAGTGCGCTGATGTAGCTTTTTACGGCTTCATCTAAATGCCCTTGTTGTTGTAATTCGCATGCCAGATTGAAATGTGCTTCATGATCATCCGGGCGCAAAGAAACTACTTTTTTGTGGACAGACAATGATTCTTCTAATTGCCCTAGCGAATGCAAAACAGAGCCAAGGATTTTCCAGGCAAAACCATGCGCGGGAAATCTGGCCGCCAATAGTCGGGCTAAAGATTCGGCTTCGGTAAAGCGTATCTGGTTGTACAACTGGGCGAGTGTCTCAAGTTCCTGCTCGGTGGGTTCATCGTCATTTGTCGGCGCGACCTTGCTGTTACTTTCAAACTCGGTTTCTAGGCCAATAATGGCAGGAGGCAAGTCATTGCACCAGCGCAGCCACATTGTTCGCAACAGTGTCTCAAAATTGGAGGCGAAAAGCTCAGGTTTTCCAAGTGCTGACTCGTTGAAACGCACCCGTAGGCCTTGGCGAATGGAGGCCAATTCAGCGATGTGTTCTGCCCAATAGCGACCTTTATCGACAAAGTCTTCAATATTTGTGGCAATAAACTCGTCCAAGCCAAGATGGTGCATCTCGGTCGCGCCGAAGCGGCTTGCCGGGCTCTCTCCTGACAAGGATAGAGTGGGAACACCCATCCATGCGGCATGCGCAGTGGTCGCGCCGCCGCCATGTGGAAAGGTATCCAGGCAAAAGTCGACCTGATGGTGCAGCGCCAGATAGTCCGTTTGGGTGGTGCGTGGGAAAAATGTCAATCGGTCACGATGGATGCCTTCGTGCTCAAAACTTTTAATCAGTTCTTCCTGAAGTTCAGATGGTATGGCGCCAAAGACCATTCGGGCATTGGGAACACTGTTAAGCAGCAAAGACCACAGCACAATCACGGAGTTGTTGATTTTGTTGTGACGGTTAAAGCTGCCAAAAGTGATGTGGCTGTTGTCTAAGGCTGGCAGTTGGTTGACCGCGGGCGAAAGCTTGTTCGGCTGAAAAACAACTGCTGCTGGCAAATACGCGGGTTTCTCGGTGAACTGCCAATCCAATTCACCTGGGGGTATCCAAAATGGATCACACAGATAATAATCCACGGCCTGTAGTCCGGTCGATCCAAGGTAGCCCAACCAACTGGCCTGAATGGGCGCGGGCTTGCGGGCAAAGGTCAGCAGGCGATTGTGTACCGTGTGACCAGAGAGATCAATCAAGATGTCGATGCCATCGGCGCGGACTTTGTTGGCCAACTCATCATCACTCAAATCTGCCACATCATTCCAGTTGGCAATGAAAGAGCGTATGCGCTGAGTAACCGCATCTTTATTGGTGTTGGTGTAATAGATATGCAGTGACAGGGTTTTTTTCTTGGCCAGAAATTTAAAGGCAGGCTCCAGGAAGTTGGCGAGGGCATGGTCGTAAAGATCGCCTGAGACAAAGCCAATCTGTAAGCAGCGGTCGGGGTCTTTGACGTTGTTGTGCGTTTTCCAGCCAGCACGCAGGGGTGCTTCAAACTGCTCACCGAAAGCCAAGTGCGCTGCATGCAGTTGCCGTGGTTCAACTAAGACATCAAGACTGAGCAAATGCAGCAGATCGGTGTGCAGACTGGCCATGTCGGGTGAAATCGCCAGAGCCTCCTGGTAGCTTGCTTGGGCTTCGGGTAATCTGTTTTGCAGCTCAAGTGCATTGCCTAATGCAATATGTCCGTTGACATAAAGTGGCTCAATTTGAAGGGCTCGCCGGCAACAATCTTCTGATTCGCGTAGCTTGCGATGAAATCGCAAGATTGTTCCCAGGTTAACGAGCGCCTTGGGATAGTCTGGCGCGATCGCTAACGCCTTGCGGAAATTCGTCTCGGCTTCATGAAAACGCTCCAGTCGCAAGAAGGTGGTACCTAAGTTGTTATAGGTTGCCGCATCCTCAGGCAGCAGTGCGACGGCTCGTTGCGCTGCATACAACGAATCTTTATAGCGTTTTTGTTCTTGATAAATAACCCCCAGCACTTTCCATGCAAATCCATGCTTGGGAAATTGGGTAGTTAAAGCTTTGGACCGAATTTCAGCTTCAGTAATGAGTCCCTGATTAAATAGATGAGTTAAATTTTGAAGCTCGGCCGTGCTGGGTGTGCCTCGTTTGGAACTCATGAGTCATGTGTCTATCAAGGATTGAACCAATTTACTTTAACAATGACAGTACGCTTTGGGGTAATTGATTTGCCTGCGCAACCATGGCAGTACCGGCTTGTTGCAACACTTGGGAGCGGGACAGGTTAGCCGTTTCCATGGCGTAATCCGCATCCATGATCCGTCCCCGGGCTGCGTCAGAGTTTTCAGCCGCGACACGAAGGTTGGTAATCACTGAGTCAAATCGATTCTGAGTGGCGCCCCATGTTGCTCTTGAAGATGTGACAGTATTGATGTCAGCGTCAAGCATTGAAATCTGAGCGAAGGCCGTACTGGTCGCCGAGCCTAAGGCGGTCGCGGTGCCAGAAAAAGAGGTGGCAGTCACTGAGATCACGTCATTGGACGTATTGTTTGAGCCAACCTGAAAAGAGAAGCTTGTGTTCGTTGACCCGATCACCGTTTGCCCATTGAATGTGGTTGCGGCAGACACGCGGGTGTTTTCAGCTGCAAGCAACTTGTATTCGGCATCCATTGAGGAAATGTCCGTTGAGGTGTTGGTGCCGTTAGATGCCTGCACGGCCAGTTCCCGCATGCGCTGCAGATTGTTGGAGATGGCCCCGAGCGCGCCTTCCGCTGTTTGAGCCAGTGAGATGCCATCGTTGGAGTTGCGGATGGCTACATTCATGCCTCTTGTCTGGGCATTCATGCGTTCCGCAATCGCCAGGCCTGCGGCATCGTCCTTGGCGCTATTGACCCGCAATCCGGAGGAAAGGCGTGCCATTGAGGTGGCGAGAGAGTTCGCCGTGCCTGCCAAATTGCGTTGCGCAGTGAGCGAATTGATGTTGGTGTTGATCGTTGACATGACTATTTCCTATAAAGACTGGATAAATTCGGCACTGTTGCCGATCATGGCCAGCACCTCGCTGACTCGCTTAAGCAGTGAGCAAATTGTGATCAAAGCGGCCGATGTCGTAAGCTGGATAAGCGGAGCAAAACACGCGCAGTTCTTGCTTTTGTCGCGGTGCAGCATTGATTATTTTCAAATTTCTCTCAAGTTTTGATCCATGCCATCCGAAAACATCATCAACGGGTTCAATAAAGGGCTCGTCGTCCGGTAGGTGCCTTGAAGTGCTCCGGTCATAGCGGCTAGCCCCTGGGCTGGCGTTGAGATTGGCAGCAATGCCGGATTTACTTAGCTTTAAAGGAGCTTTCCATGTCGTCGATTAACACCAACATCAATTCGCTCACTGCGCAACGCAATTTGTCGAGTACTTCGAACGCTCTCGCCACCTCAATGGCGCGCCTTTCCTCCGGATTGCGGGTCAATAGCGCCAAGGACGATGCCGCAGGCCTGGCGATTGCGGAACGCATGAATGCCCAGACAAGAGGCATGAATGTAGCCATCCGCAATACCAATGACGGCATTTCGTTGGCCGCAACAGCGGAAGGGGCGCTCGGTGCCATCTCCAACAATCTGCAGCGCATGCGGGAACTGGCCGTGCAGGCATCTAACGGCACCAACACCTCAACGGACATTTCCTCAATGGATGCCGAATACAAGTTGCTCGCAGCTGAAAACACCCGCGTGTCTGCCGCAACCACATTCAACGGGAAATCGGTTATCGCGGCAGCGACCTTTGACTTCCAGGTCGGTGCAAATAATACAACTGCCAACGACGTGATCTCAGTGACTGCCACCTCTTTTTCTGGCACCGCGACCACCTTAGGCTCGGCGACCAGTACGGCCTTCGCTGAGATTTCAAAACTTGATGCTGACATCAATACGATCACCTCGGCGAGAGCGACATGGGGCGCCACTCAGAATCGATTTGACTCAGTGATTACCAACCTTCGTGTCGCGGCTGAAAACTCTGACGCAGCCCGGGGACGGATCATGGATGCGGATTACGCCAAGGAGACCGCCAGCCTGTCCCGCGCTCAGGTTCTGCAACAAGCTGGTACCGCCATGGTTGCGCAGGCAAATCAACAACCGCAAGGTGTGCTGGCGCTCTTGCGTTAAAAGTAAGAGTGGTGTTATCGAGAGGGCTTGGCCATCGATAATCTCTAATGGCGACGACGGGCGGCAGGCCCGAGTCGCCATTTGGCGTTTTTGATGTCGATCAGTTTGGACTAAACTGACAACAGGAGAAACTCATGACAATCTCATCTATAGGTCTTGGCAGTGGACTTCCTGTAACAAGCATAGTGTCGCAACTGGTCGCTCTTGAAAAGCTGCCTTTACAACAGCTTCAGACGACTGCTGCTAAATTTCAGACTCAACTTAGTTTGTATGGCACGGTCAAGTCCCAGATTTCCGCCTTAGGAGATGCTGCCGCGTTGTTGGCTGGTGCAAGTGGTTGGAATACCCAAAAAGCCACATCATCAAATGCAACTGCCGTGGGTGTAACGGTTGGCACCAATGCAGCGTCAGCTGCTCTGACGGTCAGCGTACAGCAACTCGCGCAAGCTCAGTCGGTAACTTCTGCCGGCGTTACTTCTGGTGCAGCCGCTGGCGCCACAGGAACTTTGACCCTTCAGCTTGGAACTTGGACTGGTGCCTCGTTTGCACCAGGTGCTATTCCCGGAATTGATGTAACGGTCGATGCGGCGGATACAGTCAGTATGATTGCCAGCAAGATAAATTCGGCAAATGCAGGTGTCACTGCGACAGTTTTGAATGACGGCACAAATGATCGTTTGGTTGTTCGCTCCAGCAGTACCGGGGCTGCAGCTGGATTTAATATTGCTGCTACGAGTGGAAATGCAGCGCTTTCAACTTTCGAGTTCACAAACTCTACCGCCACTGCGCCCACCACTGCTGGAATGTTCATGGGCCAGTCCGGTCTGGATGCCAATCTGAAAATAAATGGTGTTGCGCTTACTTCCGCCACCAACAGCATGACGAATGTGATACCTGGTGTCTCATTGCAGCTACTGCAAACGACCACTGCACAAGTGGACATCACGGTTGCAAACGATCTGACCGTGTCCCAAAAGAATATTCAAAGCTTTGTGGATGCCTACAACAGTCTGAATCAGACGTTGGCAAATTCAACAGCTTACTCGGCGGCGACCAAAACTGGCGGTCCGTTGCAGGGTGATTCTACGACGTTGGGCCTGCAAAGTGCTCTCAGATCGATGCTGGGATCCAGTAGCGCTGGCTCGACCTTCACCCGTCTTTCTGATGTTGGTCTTGAGCGTCAAACTGATGGGTCGTTGAAGATTAATCAGGTCAAGCTCACGAGCGCCATGCAGAATATGGGTAACTTGCAGAATTTGTTTACAACCAATAACAGCAACCCATCAACAGATGGTTTTGGACTGAAGGTGCGGGATTTCGCCCGCGCAATGGTTGCCTTTGATGGCCGTGTTACCAATAAGTCAGCGGCTTTGCAGGGATCTATCACCAGAAATTCAAAGGACCAGGATAGAGTTAGCGCCAGGGCTGCGGTGGTTGAAGCCCAGTTAAACAAACAGTACTCGGCTCTTGACGCTCAAATGGCGACATTGAATGGCTTGAACTCTTATGTGACAGCGCAACTTGCTCAATGGAATAAATCGACTGCATAAGGGTTTTATTTCTTTGTGAATATGCCGATATATAAAGCATAAGGCACACAAGGAGTTAGTAAAAATGTTTACCTCAGTTAGTATGCGTTCAGCAAATGCATATAAAAACGTTGGGATGGAAACCTCTGTTGCGGGGGCCAGCCCGCACCAGTTGGTCAGCTTGTTGTTTGCTGCCTTGCAGCAGTCTCTGTTATCCGCAAAAGGCGCAATTCAGAGTGGCGACATTCCTACCAAGGGTCGCGCAATTAGCCAGGCTGTCCGGATTCTGGAGGAGGGCCTCAAGGCTAGCCTTGACATCGATCGTGGTGGTAATTTGGCCGCTAATTTACGTAGCCTGTACGATTTTTGTATATTCAAAATCACGGAGGCCAACTTACGTAATGATGCTTCAATGGTTGAAGAGGTGATTCGGGTAATCCATCCTGTTGCGGACGGCTGGGACCTGATTCGTAGTGAAGTCGCTGTGCAAGCTTACCAAGCTTGAGGAGTACAGAAATGCCACAAATGTTAATTGACTATTACAAAGCCATTGAAAACAGCAGTCGCCAGATGTTGGATGCGGCCAAGGACGAAGATTGGGACCAGGTCGTTCGTTTTGAAGGTGCCTGCGCGGTGCTGATTGAGCAGTTACGTGCCAGAGCACACAACGAAGAGTTGTTGCCCGAGCAACGGCCCGAAAAGGCCCGCATCATGCAGCGCATTTTGCAAAACGATGCCCAGATCCGTTATCTGGCTGAACCTTGGCTTGCGCTTTTTGAACAGAAGTTCGACGAGCCGCACCAGTTGCTGCACTGATCTGCTATTTATTCAGTAGCTGCTAGCGCAGTAGCTACGGGGGCTAGAGGCTGATTTTGCTTAAATTCTTAGTGAAATTTAACTATGCAGGTGTCAAACCTGCATGTTCATAATGTCGGTGTAAGCCTGCACCATTCGGTTACGCACATGCAGCGTGGCCTGAAAGCCGATTTGCGCTTTCTGAATCGCCACCATGGTTTCTTCCAGACTGACCTTGGGGTTTTCCATCTGAACTTCTTGCTGCAGACGAGACGATTCGTTTTGCGCCGCGCTCACCGAACTGAGTGCACTCTTCAGCGCACCCGAAAATCCGCCGTCTGCCGCGCCATTAACCTGGTTTGATGAGAGACGCGGCGCCAGGCTGGGGCGCACCGTCGCGGGCATGGTGGTGGGGGTGAGTCGAAGTTCCATAAGGCAGTCTTCCCTGAAGAATTGAGGGTTGACTGATGCTAAAGCCGAGGGTGCTAAAACATTAATTTGAAGTAAGGGGTAAAAGCCGGTCTTATCAAACTAATGTTTTCGGGGGGACCCCGAATAATCGCCTGCATTGGTGGTGCAAAATCGTACCACACCCTTCTGGAACCCATGATGCCCGCCGCTCCCGCTATTTCCATTAATCCGACCCTGTCCCAGCGATTTGCCGGGCTGGACCAAGCCCAGCGGCTTCGTATCGGCTTGGGGCTGGCTTTGTTTATTGCCATTGGCGTCATCGGGCTGGTGATGGGGCGCCAAGCCGAGTGGCGCGTGTTGTACGCCAACTTGGCGGACAAAGACGGTGGCGCCATCGTGGCCCAGCTGACGACCATGAACATTCCTTATAAGCATGCCGATGGCGGCGGAGCGATTCTGGTGCCGGCGGACAAGGTTTACGACACCCGCTTGCGCTTGGCCTCGCAAGGCTTGCCCAAGGGGTCGGTCGCTGGTTTTGAGACGATGGATGCAAACCGGTTTGGCATGACGCAGTTTCAGGAGCGCCTCGCATTTCAGCGCGGACTGGAAGGTGAGTTGACCCGCTCGATTCAGGCCTTGTCGTCCGTGCAGAGTGCCCGGGTGCATTTGGCGTTGCCAAATCAAAATGGATTTTTCCGTGAGCAGCAAAAACCGACGGCCTCAGTATTGATCAGTTTGAATGCCGGGCGCACGCTCGATCGTGCCCAGTTGGCAGGCATCATTCATTTGGTGTCTTCCAGTGTTCCTGAAATGAACCCTACCGCCGTCAGTGTGCTGGATGACACCGGCAAGCTTTTGTCGACTCCGCCCGAGGGCGCCAATGGTGCTGGCGGTGGTGACGCACAGCAATTGCAGTATGTGCAGCAGTTGGAGCAGCTCTACAGTCGGCGCATTCTGGATATTCTGGAGCCGGTGGTGGGGCGGGACAATGTCAAAGCCCAAGTGTCGGCCGAACTGGATTTTTCGCAGACTGAATCTACTTCAGAGTCCCACAAGCCCAACTCGACGCCTGATTCAACGGTGATTCGGAGCCAGCAGGTCTCAGAAAGCAGCAATGGCGGTGGTACCGCCGGGCCGCCTTCTGGCGTACCGGGTGCCACGAGCAACCAGGCGCCAGGACCAAGTTCTGCGCCGATCAACGGCCCCGCGCAAGCCTTGACGGCAGCCGGTGGCGCGGCGGCGGCCGGGGTCAGTGGACCGTCCAAGCGCGAATCCATCATCAACTATGAAGTGGACAAGACGGTGCGGGTGGTTCGGGGCAGCACCGGCATCGTGAAGCGGATCAGTGCGGCGGTAGTGGTCAACAACCAGTCCATCACCGACAGCAAGGGTAAAACCACCACGACGCCATTGAGTGATCTGCAGATTGAAAAAATGACGGCGTTGGTGCGTGAGACAATTGGTTTCAACAAAGATCGGGGTGACTCGGTGAATCTCATGAATGCGCCATTTGTCACGGAAAAGGTGGTCCTCACGGATGTGCCTTTCTGGAAACAGCCTGAATTTCAGGATTTGGTGCGTAGTTTTGCCTGGCCTGTGGGGACCTTGCTGTTCGGTGCCTTGGTGCTCTTGGGTGTGATTCGGCCGGCGTTGAAGGTGTTAGCGCAACCGCACTCCAAAATCTCGGTGGCCTCGCATCAGCTTGACGCGATTGAGTCCGAAGAGCCGGAGCGGCCGCTGTTGTCGGCCCCCGCCCGCAGCAACCTGCCCGTGGCGCCCACGTCTGGTGAGTTGGCCTTGGATGACGCCCGCAAGTTGACACGCGACAACCCGGCGGCCGTGGCTAATATTGTGAAATCGTGGATAAATGGTGAGGCACCTGCCTGATCGGTATCAGTCGGGATAAATAATGGCTCAATCGGACGGTCTACAAGACGCTGCAATTTTGATGATGTCCCTCGGAGAGGAGGAGGCGTCACAGGTGTTCAAACACCTATCCCCCAAAGAAGTTCAAAAACTGGGTGAGGCCATTGCCAAAACCAAGGCCATCACGCGTGAGCGGGTGGACGAAGTGGTGGACCGGTTTACCGGCATTGCCGCAGCGCACAGCCTGTTGGTGTCAGATTCAGGCGACTATGTTCGGTCCGTGCTGAAGCGGGCACTGGGTGACGACAAAGCGGCCCTGTTGATCGATCGGATTTTGCAGGGGGGCGATGTCTCTGGCATCGAGAGCCTGAAATGGATGGATCCGTCCTCCGTGGCAGAACTCCTGCGCAATGAGCACCCGCAAATCGTGGCAGCGATCCTGGTCCACTTGGACTTTGATCAGGCGGCCGATGTCATGAAGTTCTTTGCCGAGCGCCAGCGCAATGAAGTGATGCTGCGCGTGGCGACCATGGAAGGTATTCAACCGTCGGCTTTGAAGGACTTGAACGAGGTGCTGTTCAAGGTGCTGGCCGGTGGCGACAAGGTGCGTAAATCGTCTCTGGGCGGCGTCAAGACGGCGGCCGAAATGATCAATTTGATGGGCTCTGCCATTGAAGGCACGGTGATTGAATCCATTCGCAATCACGATCCAGACCTGGCGCAGAAGATCATGGACAAGATGTTTGTCTTTGACGATGTGATGAAGTTGGACGACAAAGCGATCCAGATGGTGCTGAAAGAAGTGGCCTCGGATGCGCTGATTGTGGCGCTCAAGGGCGCGCCACCCGAACTCAAAGAAAAGTTTCTGGCCAACATGTCTTCGCGTGCCGCCGAGACGCTGCGTGAAGACCTGGAGTCGCGCGGGCCAATGCGGCTGTCCGAGGTGGAAGCACAGCAGAAAGAAATTCTGAAGACGGTGCGCCGTCTGGCGGACGAGGGCACCATCGTGATTGGCGGTGGCGCTGATGATGCGATGGTTTAACCATGCGTAACTACACCCGCTTTATTCCCGGCGAAGAGATTGGTACGGTCGAACACTGGAATTTTGGCGCAGTCGACACTGCGGCCTTGAAGCTGGCTGCGCAGGTCAAGGCGGTTGAAAAAGCCACTGACCAGGTTAAAGATGATGAGCTGAAGCAAGCGGGTTATGCCGAAGGGTTTATTCAGGGGCATGCCCAGGCTACGCTGGAGTCGCAACGACAGATCAGTGAATTCATCGCGAATCAGGGTCAGGAAGCGGCACAACACTTCGGCCAGATTTTTGTGGCGGCCCAATCGCAACTGGCTGACGCTGAGCAGGTCATGGCGCGGGGCGTGCTGGAGTTGGCGTGTGAATTGGCTCGTCAGGTATTGCGCCATGAGTTGTCGGTTAACCCCAATGCGCTGCAGTCCGTCATTCGGGAGGCGCTGGGTCTGCTGGTGGCGGAGAACAAGAGCGCGTTGGTCCGGTTGAATCCGCTGGATCTGGAGGTGCTGGAAGAAGTACTACGGACCGAGTTTTCAAACCTGTCGCTCACGTTGCTCGCGGATGCGACGGTGACCCGGGGTGGTTGTCTCATTGAGTCAGCCGGAACCGTGGTGGATGGGACTCTTGAAAAAAGATGGATGCGGGCAATTGCCAATCTGGGCCTGAATTTCCCTTGGGAGGACCCAGTTGCCGAACAGTGACTGTTCCCTTAAGTGGCAGCTTTTTATGGAAGATGCCCGCAAACGCGTCAACACAGGTTGCACCCTGGAGGTGCGTGGAACACTGACGCGTCTGACAGGTCTGGTGCTGGAAGCGACGGGGATCCGCGTGCCGGTGGGCTCGCAATGCCTGGTATCGATGAAATCACAGGCGCCGGTGTTGGCGGAGGTTGTTGGTTTTTCAAACGATCGCGCTTTTTTGATGCCAGCGGGTGATGTGCATGGATTGTCCAGCGGCGCCAGTGTGGTGCCTGCAGCCGCCTATGTGCCTGTGCCGCGTTTGGGCGAGCGCCGACAAACGGACCGTGCTGCAGGCTATGGCATGTTGCGCCTGCCCTTGGGCGAAGGTCTATTGGGCCGCGTGGTTGATGCGCAGGGTGAGCCAATGGACAGGATGGGGTCGATTGCAAATGTCACCTCCCTTCCCTTGGACCGCAAACAAATTAATGCGATGGACCGGGCGCCGGTGCGTGAAACACTGGATACCGGGGTGCGCGCTATCAACGCGTTGTTGACAATTGGCCGCGGCCAGCGGATTGGTTTGTTTGCCGGCTCAGGCGTGGGCAAGAGCGTGTTGCTGGGCATGATGGCCCGCTACACCAAGGCGGACGTGATTGTGGTCGGCTTGATTGGTGAGCGAGGGCGCGAGGTTAAAGAGTTTATTGAAGACATCCTGGGTGAAGAGGGGCGTGCCAGGGCTGTCGTGGTCGCCGCCCCGGCTGATGCGCCCCCGTTGCTGCGCATGCAAGGGGCTGCCTACGCGACGGCCATTGCTGAAAGCTTCCGGGACAAGGGCAAGCATGTGTTGCTGCTGATGGATTCGCTCACCCGTTATGCCATGGCGCAGCGTGAAATTGCCTTGGCTATCGGCGAGCCGCCGGCGACCAAGGGCTATCCGCCGTCATGTTTTGCCAAGATGCCGCAGCTGGTGGAGCGAAGTGGCAATGGCTTGCACGGCGTAGGCTCCATTACGGCTTTTTATACGGTGTTGTCAGAGGGAGATGACCAACAGGACCCGATTGCCGATGCGGCCCGCGCCATTCTGGATGGCCACATTGTGCTGTCGCGGTCGCTGGCAGAGGCGGGTCATTTTCCGGCCATTGATGTCGAACAATCAGCGTCCCGTGTCATGCACAACGTGGTGTCGCGCGAGCATTCGGAGATGGCCCGGCGTTTTCGGGCGATCAGCTCCCGCTATGAAAAAGGCCGCGACCTGGTACAGATTGGCGCCTACGTCGGTGGGTCTGACCCGGCGCTGGACGAGGCCATTAAATTGCATGATGCGATGGCCAAGTTTCTGCAGCAGGATATGTTTGAGTCCGCAACCTTGGAAGCAAGCGTTGATGAGATGATGGCCACGATCGATCGTAAAGTGGCGTTCTCATGAGTGCCATCAAAAGCTTTTTGCTGGCCATTGAGATGGCGACGCGCAAACGCGATCAGGCCAACCAGGATGCGATGCATGTGCAAAGTGGCCATCTGTTTGCCCAGAACCAGCTGACCCAGCTGGAAACTTACGCCGCCGAGACCGAGTCCCGGTGGACGGCCGCCGCGCAGATCAGTACTTCGCCCGAGTTGATGCGGCATCATTACCAATTCATGGGTCGATTGCACCACGCCATTGGTTTGCAGCAAGGGGTTCTGGACAATGAGAGTCGAAAAATGGAGTACGCCAAGCGGCTTGTACTGGAAGCGGAGTTTCGGCTGGTGAGTTTGAAGCAGGTGCTGAAAAAAAAGCAGGCCGATATGACCATCCTTCAATCGCGGCGTGAGCAAAAACAGATGGACGAATTTGCGTCGTTGCGTAGCCGCCAATTAACGAACAGGTATTCAGTGGAGAGCGATCATGAGCATTGAACGAAGCAGTACAGCCAGCAGCCCCAAAGCGGCGACGGGGGTTGAAGGGCAAAGCAATAAAAGCAAGGTGAAATCAGGCGCTGAGTCTGATAGTGCTGCAGGAGGTGGTTTTTCTGCGATTTTGACTTCGCTTGAGCCTCCGACTACCCCGACTACCCCGACTGAGGCCGTTGATACCGAATTGACGGCTGATGAAAAAGCAAAAAAGGCTGCCGCGCCACCTTCTGACCCCCTAGCGCCGCCAACGCTGAACTTGTCGACGGATCTGGCCCTGCTGCTGGAACAAGCGGGAAAAGTTGCTAGCGGCAAATCGACTCCTGTGAGTGATGAACTTCCGCTGACGGCGAAAAGCAGCCATCGTCTGATCGGCGCGACAGTCGGCGCTGAAAAACAGGAGTTAGCGATTCCGGCATCCCCCTCGCTTGACGCTGATAAGTCGATGGAAGCCAAGCAAAACGTCAAGGCCTTGCTAGATCAAATGGCGCAAGGCGCTTCGGCCCAAACCCACAAGGCCCGCGGCGCTGAGTTGCAGGCGGATGTGGCCGCCAAACTTGCAGATTCACGCGCCACCAAGCTGTCTTCCCTTGTGGATGTTGTGGCTAAGGAGCCGGCACTTTCGGGTGCACTGATGACCAGTGGGATGGGTGACAGTTTGCTTCGCCAGGCGGACCGGTCCGCGTCGAAGGTGTCAGGTCTGTTTGCGGGATCTGGCGTTGAGGGTATTGGGGGGCAACAGGCGCTGCAGGGGGGAAGTCGCCTGGATGCGCCCGCCGTCATGGCTGATTCGACAACGGTACCGCTTGAGACAACGGTGGCGGAGACCGTGAGTTACTGGGTGACGCAGGGGGTTCAGAATGCACAGTTGAAGCTGGATGGTTTTGGCGGGGCGTCTGTGGAGGTGAGTATTTCGCTCAAGGGGGATGAGGCGCACATTGGCTTTCGGACCGATCAGCCTGAAATCCGGCAAATCTTAGAAGGTGCTGTGGCGCAATTGAAAGACCTCCTGACCAGTGAAGGCTTGGTGCTATCGGGGGTTTCCGTTGGATCCTCCGGTCAGGATGGTGCGGGTGCTCAAGAACAGCGCAATCGCCCGGGCGCACGTCAAGCGACCATCACAACCCCAGACGTGGCGCCAACGGAAAACCGGCAACGTGTCAATCCATCCGTTGGCAGAGCTGTGGATCTTTTTGTATAAACCTAGGCTTTTCCATGGTTAATCTAGCCGTTATGGCGGTGGATGTGCTAAATAATGAAGATCAAAACAATGTGGATAAGGAAATATAGTGGCTACCAAACCTGACGCAGCAAAATCTGAAGCTGACGCGCCAGCCAACAAACCGGCTAAAAGCAAGAAATTATTGCTCATCGTGGGTATCCTGTTCTTGGTTCTTGCCTTGGCGGGTGGGGGTGCGTGGTTTTTCATCGCCAAGAAAAATGCGGCTGAGGGCGGCGCGGAGGAAGCCGTGCATGTGGCTCCCAAAGGGCCGCCTACGTTTTTACCGCTCGACAATATGGTCGTCAACCTGGCTGACCCCGGCGGTGAAAAAGTGGCGCAAATTGGCATCACGCTGGAGTTGTCGGATGCGCATGCAACCGAGAAGGTCAAAGTGTATTTGCCATCCATTCGCAGCGGCATTCTCTTGCTGATTTCCCAACGGACGTCCGAGGAACTCTTGCTGATTGAAGGAAAAGAAAAGCTTGCAGCGGATATATTGCTGGAAGCGGCGCGTCCGTTTGATAACGCTGATTCAGGTCATGCGACGAAGCCAGCGAAAGAGACGATCAAGGCTAAAAAGAAGAACTCTGACAAGAATGCAACGGACGATAATCCGGTACGAGGTGTCCATTTTTCCAGCTTTATTGTTCAGTAAAGGTGAACGTGGAATTGGCTTATGAGTGAATCCTTTCTTTCCCAAGAAGAAGTCGATGCCCTGCTTGAGGGTGTAACGGGCGAAAGTCAAAAGCTTGTTGAGGAGGTGCACGAGCAAGGTGAGGTTCGCTCCTACAACATCTCAAGTCAGGAGCGAATTGTTCGTGGGCGTATGCCGACGATGGAAATCGTAAATGAACGATTTGCACGAAACCTCCGGGTTGGTTTATTTAACTTCATTCGAAGAAGCCCAGAAATTTCGGTAGGTCCGGTGACGGTTCAACGCTATAGCGCGTTTTTGCGTGAATTGGCGGTCCCCACCAATTTCAATATCGTGGCCATTCGGCCACTGCGGGGGAGCGGTCTGATCGTTTGCGAGCCTGCACTTGTTTTTGGGGTCATTGACACGCTGTACGGCGGTATTGGAAAATTTCAGGCCCGGATTGAAGGCCGCGATTTTTCGGCGACGGAACAGCGTGTCATCAACCGCCTGGTGGATGTGATTACGGAAGAATACAAGAAAGCCTGGAAGGGCATTTATCCGCTTGAACTGGAATATCAACGGTCTGAAATGCAGCCACAGTTTGCCAATATTGCGACACCGAGTGAGATTGTTATTTCGACGTCGTTCCAGCTTGAGATTGGAGAGATTGCCGGGGCCATCCATTTTTGTATGCCGTACGCGACGCTGGAGCCGATTCGGGATGTGCTGTATTCATCAACTCAGGGAGACTCCATTGAGGTGGATCGGCGCTGGGTTAATGTGTTGACGCAGGAAATTCAGGCTGCAGAAATAACATTGGTGGCCGAACTGGCCCGTGCAGACGCGACAATTGAGCAATTGCTGGCGATGAAAGTGGGTGATTTCATTGAGCTGGACCGTCAGCCACGAATTCAGGTGACAGTGGATGGAGTACCGGTATTTGAATGCCAGTATGGGACGCATAACGCAAAATATGCAATTCGGATTGATAAGAGTTTGAGGGGCAATGACCTCAACTGGAAAGGATAAAGACATGGCAATTGATGACAAACCAGCAGAAGATGACGGTATGGCCGATTGGGCCGAGGCGCTTCTGGAGCAAAAAGTATCGGATGGAGCCGCCGAGCCAGGCGGCGTTCTGTCGGGGGATTCTCCGCGTCCGTTTTCTTCATCACCGTTCTCGGGGGATGCCCCGATCAACGATATCAATATGGTGCTCGATATTCCCGTTCAGCTTTCGGTGGAACTGGGACGGACCAAGGTGCCTATCAAGCATATTCTCCAGTTGGGGCAAGGTTCAGTTGTTGAGTTGGATGCCTTGGCTGGGGAGCCGATGGATGTTTTGGTGAATGGCTATTTGATTGCGCAAGGCGAGGTCGTGGTGGTGAACGATAAATTCGGTATTCGTTTAACCGATGTCGTCACGCCATCTGAACGATTGCGTCGGGTCAGCAAGGGTTAATGTCGACGATGACGTCGACCCTGATTTCTGTTGGACTCTTTGTCGTACTGTTGGCGCTCATTCCGGTCGCGCTGAAATGGGTGCAGCGTCGCACGGTTGGTGGTGGCTCAAGTGTTGCCTCTGCTTCCAAAATTATTTCTGCGATTGCGGTGGGGCCGCATCAGCGCGTGGTGACGGTTGAAGTGGGGCCTGAGGGCGCCCGCACTTGGCTAACGCTGGGTGTTACGGCACAAGCCATTTCCTGTTTGCACAGTGCTGCGCTCGACTCGAAAAGAGACGAAGGCTCGACATCGGCGAATGAAACCCAGTCCGTTCTACTGTGATGCAGGAGTTTGACGTGAGCGATCAAGATGGACGTCGAGAACTTTCTAAAGGTCTCCTTCTTAAGGCCGCTGTAGCACTGCTTGCACTGATGACACAATCAGCCGTAATGGCCCAAAGTGGTGGTCAATTGCCTTTGCTTGTGGGGACGGGTGGCTCCGGCATGAGTTTTTCGGTGCCGATCCAGACCCTGCTGTTTTTTACGGCACTGTCATTTCTGCCCGCCGTGCTGCTGATGATGACCGGGTTCACACGCATTGTGATCGTGCTCTCGTTGCTGCGTCAGGCGTTGGGAACCCAGTCCGCCCCGCCCAATCAGGTGGTAGTCGGCTTGTCGCTTTTTTTGACTTTTTTCGTCATGGGCCCAACGCTGGACAAAGTCTACAACGACGCTTATCTTCCTTATACCAAGAGTGCGATTTCATTTGAGCAGGCGCTGGCCAATGGCGAAGACCCCTTACGCCAGTTTATGAGCAAGCAAACGAGACAGTCAGACTTGGCTCTTTTTGCCAAGCTGGCCAAACTGGAACCGGGCGTTAATGCCCAAAATGCACCCATTCGAATTCTGGTGCCGGCGTTTGTGACCAGTGAGCTCAAATCTGCCTTTCAGATTGGATTCATGATTTTCATTCCTTTTTTGGTGATTGATATCGTGGTGGCCAGTGTGTTGATGTCGCTGGGCATGATGATGTTGTCGCCCGTACTGGTGGCGCTGCCGTTCAAGCTGATGCTGTTTGTCTTGGCTGACGGCTGGAATCTATTGATCGGCTCCCTGGCTGCCAGTTTTGTTACCTAAGGCTTGCCCATGAATGCGCAAATGGTTTTAACGATGGGCCAGGAGGCCTTGCTGATGCTATTAATGGTTTCAGCCCCGGTGTTAGGTGTGGTGTTGGTGGTGGGCTTGTTGGTCAGTCTTTTCCAGGCGGTCACCCAGATCAATGAAGCAACGCTGGCTTTTGTTCCTAAACTGATTGCAGCCATCGCTGTTTTCGCGATGGCGGGGCCATGGATGCTGAACATGCTGGTTGAGTACATTCGTCGAACCATCGAAGCGATTCCGTCGGTTGTGATTTGACCAGAGTGCGGATGCTGTGATTGCATTAACCGAAGCCCAATTGGTCGCGTGGCTCTCGCCCATGCTGTGGCCTTTTCTACGGGTTTTGGCAGTTTTTACGGCAGCCCCCATATTTTCTTCGAAAGCCTTTCCAATTCGCGCCCGGATTGCGCTGGCTTTCTTTATCGCCTTCGCGGCTCAACCCAGTTTGCAAGGCCAGCCGGTCATCAGCATCAATGGGCCAGAAGCGCTGGGCGCTGTCATTCAACAAGTCGGCATTGGACTGGCCATTGGTTTCACGGTACGACTTGTTTTTTCGGCGGTCGAACTGGCGGGTGAAGTGGTGGGTTTTCAGATGGGGCTTAACTTCGCCGCTTTTTTTGACCCCTCGCTCAACACCCAGTCCAGCGCCGTGGCACGATTTTTTGGTCATATGGCGGCATTTTTGTTCATAGTAATGAACGGACATCTGATGGTGATGATGGCCGTGATCAAGAGCTTCGAAGCGTTTCCGGTTGATCAGAACTTTCTGGAAGCTTTACAGAAAATGAAGCTTTATAACCTGGGGTCAGACTTGTTTGCAACCGGGCTATGGATTGCTTTGCCAATGGTTGGCATGTTGATGTTTGCAAATCTTGCCCTGGGGATCATTTCGCGTGTGGCACCGCAAATGAATATTTATTCCATTGGCTTTCCCATTACGCTGAGCGTTGGGCTCATCGGCATTACGGCAACATTACCGATGTTGGACCAACCCATGATGGCGCTCATGGACAGGGCGATTGACATCTTTTCTGCAAAGTAATCACCTTATTCATTGAGATCAGAGCTTCACACCAATTCGTTGCGAATGGCGTACACCGTTAATTCGGCGTTGTTGGTGAGCTTTAATTTCTCCAGAACCCGGGCGCGGTACACACTGACGGTTTTGGGGCTGAGCATGAGTTCCTCCGCAATGTCAGAAAGGCGCTTGCCAGACGCTATTTTTAATAAAGTTTGAAGTTCGCGTTCCGACAGCGCGGCGTGCAATGTGGTGTTTTCAGGCGTGTTCAAGCTGTCAACCAGCATGTGGGCGACTTCGGGTGTGACGTACTTGCGTCCTTGGGCAACGGTTCGCACTGCGGTAATCAGGTCTGCCGGTTCGCCGGCTTTGTTCAGGTAACCTTGTGCGCCCGCACGAAGACAGCGAATGGCGTACTGGTCTTCGGGATACATGGAGACGATCAACACCTTGATCGGCGAATTGGCTTCCCGTAAGCTGGATAAAACCTCCAGTCCGCCGCGCCCGGGTAGATTAAGGTCCAGAACGAGGACATCACAGGCTGCGGTTCGCATGGCTTCGCGAACCTCGGCATAGCTTCCTGCCTCTGCGATGACTTGAATGTCGACGGCCTCAGAAAGTGTCTCCCTGATGCCGCGGCGAACCATGGCGTGATCGTCGCAAAGAATAACGCGAATCATTTCAATCGTTTTCCTGTTTTGTTTTTGAATGCACTGGCAATAGGGGCACGGAAAGAATGATGGACGTTCCCGTGTTGTCGTTGCTGCTGACGTCTAACCAGCCGCCCACTGTTTTTGCTCGTTCATGAAGTCCCCGCAGGCCAAACGACTTTGGCTTGTTGTGCTCGGATGACAAGATACCTTTGCCGTTGTCTTTCACTTCAAGCGTTAACACATTTTCGGCGTCCGAAAGATCAATGGTGACTTGGCTGCAATCTGCATGCTTGGCAATATTAGTCAAGGCTTCCTGTGCCGTTCGATAGGCGACCAATTGGACGGCCTTGGACAGCGAGTCTTTTCCCTGAAAGACATGCACCGTTGTTTCTATACCAGTACGTTTCATGAAGCCCTCCGCCAGCCATTGAACCGCTGCGACCAACCCCTGATCCAGGATGGCCGGGCGCAAATTCATCATGATGCGTTGACTTGCCTCCAGTGCATGTTGCAGCATCTCTGTAGCGGCAGTGACGTGTCCTTTTGTCACTGAATCCGTTGTGTGTCGGCCTATCCAGGATAGATCAAACTTCACTGCGGCCAGAGCGCCGCCAATGTCGTCGTGGATTTCGCGTGCAATTGCAGCACGCTCCTGTTCCATGGTCATCTGCAAATGTTCTGCAAAATCTGCGAGCCGCTGTTCGGATAGGGCCAGTTCAATGTCGGCTTTCTCTTTCGCTCGACGGATGCTGTGAACCTCGATAGAGCGGCGGATAACCTGCGCCAACTTGCCCAAGTCATCCTTTGCCAAGTAGTCGCTAATCCCGGTTTTGATGGCTGAAACAGCTGCAGGTTCACCGATGGCGCCAGAAAGCAAGATAAAAGGAGGCTGCTGGATTTGTTGTTGCAGAAGGTGCCAGGCATCCAGGGCCGTAAACCCAGGCAGTCGGTAATCCGCCAGAATGACGTCAAATTTGAATTCTTGGATCTGCCGCCCGAACTCGTCCAACGTTTCTACCCGTTCCAGTTCGCAATGCTCTCCCGACTTGTGCAAAGCACGGCGCACGAGCTCATGGTCAACTGCCGAATCTTCCAGATGAAGAATTCGCAATGGATGGGGTGATAGATCGTCTTGCTGCATGGTTAACACGCTCATTGTCTACGATAGGCTCAGATTGAGAAGTCAAGTTCATGGCTGGGTTGACGACGCCTGTTATTTTGTTCGCAACATGCTTGATTATTTCAATTAGTAGAGAAATCCTGCTAACCTTGTACCGGATAGAGTTCCAGCGCCGCAAAAATCGTGGGTGACACGGTGCTTCGCTGAAGAAATTGGATTTAAGAATGCAACCGAACCAGACAACATCATCAGTTCCCGCTGTACAGCTACCTGTGATGCTGGTAGCGGAAGTGCAGGATTCTCTTCTTGTTGTCGTGCACGATTTGAATCGTCTTGATGGGCTACTGGCTCATACAATGACGAATTTGATGGAACGGTTCACCTGTGCCAGCGCGAATCTTGCTGATCCGGTGCTGGTCGCGTCCAAAGAACTGGATGCCGTTCGAAGCGCCCTGAGGGCGGCCGTAACTGAATTGCAGTTTCAGGACATGGCTTCGCAACTGATTGTTCATACGTCCAAAATACTGCAGGGCTGCGCTTATCGTTTGGCCTCTGAGTCAATGGGTCTGGAAGATGGCGAGGCCGTTCCGTTTGTTGAGGATGTGCCAGAGCGCCCCAATCCAGTAACTCAAGATGAAATGTACGCCGGCTCCATAGAGCTTTTTTAAACGTTTTCTATTAACTTACAACTGAAATAGTCGGAGCTTCACATGCCTTTAATACTCGCTGTAGACGACTCTCCGTCCATGCGCAAGATGGTGTCGTTTACTTTAACCGGGGCTGGTTACCTGGTTGTAGAGGCGGTTGATGGTGTTGATGCCTACGAAAAGGCTCAGGTTCAGTCATTTGATCTGGTTCTAACGGATCAAAATATGCCCCGACTGGATGGCTTGGGCCTAACCCGCAAGTTAAGGGAGCACCCGCAATTTAAAAATACTCCCATTCTGATGTTGACCACTGAGTCGAGTGACCTCATGAAGCAGGCCGGACGCGCTGCCGGGGCCACGGGTTGGTTGGTTAAGCCGTTTGATCCGGCCCGACTGCTTGAGGTCATAAAAAAAGTGATCAAGTAGCTCGCTGAACGAGCGTCGGGTGAATACACACAATATTGGAGATTGATATGGCGGAAGCGCATCAAGAAGGTAGTGGGTCGGGGATGGACTTTGACCTGAGCCAGTTTTATCAGATATTTTTCGAAGAGGCGGGGGAGAATCTCGACTTGATGGAGCACATGTTGCTCAGTCTGCATCTTGAGACGGCCGACGATGAAGAGCTGAATGGAATCTTTCGTTGTGCGCATTCTGTCAAGGGTGGGGCGGCAACATTTGGGTTTTCGGATGTTGCGGAATTGACGCATCAAATGGAGTCCTTACTGGACCGCTTGCGTCGACACGAATTGCAGCCAAACGCTGCCATGGTTGATGTCCTGCTTGAGTCGGCAGATGCAGCGCGTGGGCTTTTGGCTCGTCATCAGGCGGGCGGTGAGGGCGATTCACCTCCGACCGCTGACTTGGTGCGTCGCATCAGTGTGCTGGCTTCTGGCCAGGTTCCTTCGCCGCAAGTCGCGGCTGTACCTGTTCAGCAGATTGCAATGCCCGTTATCGAGGTCGTTCCGCCGGTGGTTGTGGTGGTGCAGGCGGTCAACAAGCCATCTAAAACAACACGTTCTCTTGAAATTCGAATTGGGCCACTGGATCACCCAGAGCAGGCCGATGCCATCAAGGAGTTGTTTCGAGACATTCCTGGTCTGGGTGAGATCACGGCCTTGCCCTGCACTCAGACAGATAGCCGCCTGTTTGCGGTTGAAACGTCATCTTCAGATGAAGATTTACTGGATTTGTTTGCGTTTCATGTTTCACGGGTGCAGGTGTCGATCAAGGAGCTTGATGACGTAGCCGTTGCGCCTGAGCTCGGCTATGGACTTTTCGATAGTGCGCTGGGTGCGACCACGAAGGTTTCCTATGCAGATGATCCACCGCCGGGCGCTCCATTGGCGCCGTTGCCAGGGTTCGGTTTTTTTGATGGTGCGCCGGGTGCCCCTGCTCCTGCTGTGACCGTTGGTGCTGTGGTGGCGTCTGCCGCCGGATCAACAGCGCTTGCCCGGGTTGGCGCCAAACCCGCTGCCTCCGTTGTGCAGCCAGAGGCTGCGACGATCCGTGTGGCCATCAGCAAGGTTGATCAACTGATTAACTTGGTGGGGGAACTGGTCATTACACAAGCCATGTTGGCTCAAAACAGTCGTGCGCTGGACCCCGCGCTTTACCAGCAACTATTGACTGGGTTGACGGATCTTGACCGGAATACGCGGGATTTGCAGGAATCAGTGATGTCGATCCGGATGATTCCGATGTCCATCGTATTCAGCCGCTTTCCTCGGATGTTGCGTGATCTTGCCAGCAAACTGGGCAAGAAGGTTGATTTTGTGACGCAGGGCGAAGCGACCGAACTTGATAAAGGTTTGGTGGAAAAGATTACCGATCCATTAACGCATTTGGTCCGCAATAGTTGCGACCATGGCATTGAAATGCCTGCCGATCGCCTCCGCGCGGGTAAATCTGAAACCGGAACAATTACCTTGTCCGCAGCCCATCAAGGGGGCTCCATCGTGATTGAGGTGCGGGACGACGGCCACGGCATGTCGCGTGAAAAGATTTTGGCCAAAGCCCGTGAGCGTGGCATGGATGTATCCGATCAAATGCCAGACTCCGAAGTCTGGATGTTGATCTTTGCCCCTGGTTTCTCCACCGCTGAAGTGGTGACGGATGTGTCCGGGCGTGGCGTCGGCATGGATGTGGTGAAGCGGAACATTGCTGCCTTGAACGGCACAGTGGAGATTGATTCAGCAGAGGGTTATGGCATGAAAGTGTCCATTCGTCTGCCGCTCACACTGGCCATCATGGATGGCATGTCGGTTGGTGTGGGCAACGAGGTCTACATTTTGCCGCTGTCGTCAGTGGTGGAGTCGTTCCAGGTAAAGGCTGATGCTGTCAGCACAGTCGGACAGGGTGCGCAATTGGTGAAGGTGCGCGACGAATACATGCCGGTGATCGAGCTGGAAAAAGTCTTCCAGGTGCCCCGTTTTGACCTGGAAAAGTCCAGTGACATCATGGTCGTGATTGAGGCCGATGGCTGTCGGGTTGCCCTGTTGGTAGACGAGTTGCTCGGACAACAACAGGTAGTGGTGAAAAACCTGGAGTCAAATTACCGCAAAGTTCCCAATATCTCGGGCGCCACCATTCTGGGCGATGGCAAGGTGGCGCTGATTCTGGATACGGGCGCGCTGGTTCGTCGCTCGCGCCACTAAACCCCACGATTAGAAGGAGAACAAGATGGGTGCAATGGAAAAAATTGGTGAAATGACCGCAACCGGTGCGCGCGAGTACTTGACCTTCCGGCTCGACCAGGAAGAGTATGGCATCGACATTTTGAAGGTCCAGGAAATCCGTGGCTATGAGCCACCCACCCGCATTGCCAATGCCCCCAACTTCATCAAAGGGGTGGTCAATTTGCGGGGCACGATTGTTCCCATCGTTGACATGCGGTTGAAGTTCAATTGTTCAAAGGCCGAATACAACTCTTTTACGGTGGTCATCATTCTGAATCTGCACAATCGCATTGTGGGCATCGTGGTGGATTCGGTCAGTGATGTGATGGAACTCCCGGCTGAGAGTCTGAAGGCGGCGCCGGACGTGGACAGTGTGATTGATAGCGACTCTGTTTTGGGTCTCGGCTCGCTGGGGGACCGCATGTTGATCCTGCTGGACATTGAAAAACTCATGTCAGGCCTCGACATGGAGTTGGCACCTGATGTCGTGTAAGCGCGGCCCAAACGGTGCTTTGAGGCAACATGTCACTCGTCGCTAGAAGCTCCCGTCCCATGGCTTCGGCTCATGCACAGATCGGCGATTTTTTAGATGCCAGTGCTGCAGGCATGCAGGGTCGTGAGTTCGTGTGGACGGATGCTGATTTTGATCGGGTGCAAACCTTGATTTATCAGCGAGCCGGCATCAGTCTGCACGATGGCAAGCACGCCATGGTTTACAGCCGCTTGTCTCGGCGTTTGCGCGATACCGGACATCAGAGTTTCAAAGACTACTTGGGCTGGCTGGAAACGCATGACGGCCCCGAGTGGCAGGAATTCGTCAATGCTTTGACCACGAATCTGACCTCGTTTTTCCGTGAACAACACCATTTCGAGATTCTCGCCACGCACTTGAAATCCAGGCCTGCGGGGACTGCCTGGCGGGTCTGGTGCAATGCCGCATCGACCGGGGAAGAGCCTTACTCCATTGTCATGACCGCAATAGAGGCTCTTGGCCCGAAAACCAACTTTGCGTTGACGGCCAGCGACATTGACTCCAAGGTGTTGGCCTCTGCCGCGCAAGGCGTGTACCGGCTTGAGGGGCTCAAGGGCGTTAATGAAGCGCGCATGCAGCGTTTCTTTCTGCGCGGCAAAGGGGCGAATGAAGGCATGGCGCGTGTCAAACCCGAGTTGCAGCGCCTGATTCAGTTCATCAGCGTGAACTTGATCCGGGATGACTGGCCATTTCGTGAACCGTTTGACATTGTCTTTTGTCGCAACGTCATGATTTATTTTGATGCGCCAACCCAGCGCAAGGTGCTTGAGCGCATCCATCGCGTGATGGCGCCAGGCGGCTTGCTGTTTGTGGGGCATGCGGAAAATTTCAGTGAATCGCGGGATTTATTTGTTCTTCGAGGCAAGACGGTCTATGAACGCCGTTAAGTTTTCGTGGCTAAAGAGCGTCGTTGTTGTATGTCACCGCTCAAATTGACTGCAAGGCATACATGAATTTCCCCCAATCCAGCGTCAGCGTTTTGTCTGGCCGCTCTGCTGTCGCCCCCGTTGCGCCCAAAGTATTGGCGGGCGGCCGAATTTCGCGCGTTGATCAACTCAAGGCGCAACCCCGCAATCCCGGAGAAGCTTCTTTTTTTTACCACGATCATCATTTTCAATATGACGCGGTCAAGGTGCTACCGGGCGAGTATTTCGTTTCCAACGAAGATATTGTCATCATGACCGTTTTAGGTTCCTGTATCTCGGCTTGTCTATGGGACGGCAAGGTGCGCACCGGGGGCATGAATCACTTTATGCTGCCTGACGGCGACAGTGCCGACGGCTTTGGTCGCTATGGCTCGTATGCCATGGAATTGTTGATCAATGAGATGATAAAAAAAGGTGCCCGGCGTGAGTCGATGCAGGCCAAGATATTTGGTGGGGCTCAGGTCATGGCAGGCTTCACCACCATGAATGTTGGCGAACGGAACACGAAGTTTGTGCTGGACTACCTGGCCACGGAACGTATTCCTGTGGTGTCGCAAGACGTGTTGGATATTCATCCGCGCAAGGTTTGTTTTTTCCCGGTGACGGGCAAAGCGCTGGTCAAGCGCCTGGCCCATTCGCATCCGGAAACACTGGCCGTGGAAGAGCGCAAAGGCAATGCGGCGATCGTTGCCAAGACGACTTCGGGTGGTTCGGTGGACTTGTTTTGAGGATCTTGAATTGAAGAAAATTCGAGTACTGGTGGTCGATGATTCGGCGTTGGTACGGAGCTTGTTAGCTGAAATCATCAATCGGCAATCCGACATGGAGTGCATTGGATCTGCCAATGACCCCCTGATCGCCCGTGAGATGATTCGCGAACTCAATCCGGATGTCCTCACCTTGGATATTGAGATGCCGCGCATGGATGGGATCGATTTTCTGGGGCGACTGATGCGCTTGCGCCCGATGCCGGTGGTCATGATTTCAACCCTGACCGAGCGCGGGGCCGAAGTCACGATGAAGGCGCTGGAATTGGGCGCGGTTGATTTCGTTTCCAAGCCGAGAATTGGCGTGGCCGACGGGTTGAGTGAGTTATCGGCCCAAATCGTGGAGAAAGTCCGCATTGCCGCCGCCGCGCATATCAAACGGGTGGTGGCCGCGCCCTCTTTTGCCGCCACGACATCCGGTGGGGCGATTCCCGTCCGTGCGCCGGTGGCTTTCATTGGGCGGGTATCGACCGAGAAACTGATTTGTATTGGAGCCTCAACCGGGGGCACCGAGGCCATCAAGGAGATCTTGACGCGTCTGCCGGCGGACTCGCCCGGTATCGTGATCACCCAGCACATGCCGCCGGGTTTTACCACCAGTTTTGCCGCTCGACTGGATAGTTTGTGCCAAATCACGGTTAAGGAGGCGGTGCACGGCGAGCGCATTCTGCCGGGGCACGCCTATATTGCACCCGGGGGCAAGCAGTTCCGGGTGGATCGCAGCGGCGCCAATTATGTGGCAGTGGTGGAAGACGGCGAGCCGGTCAATCGGCATAAACCGTCGGTCGAAGTACTGTTCAAATCTGCCGCCAGCGTGGTCGGACGCAATGCGTATGGCGTCATGTTGACCGGCATGGGCAATGATGGCGCCAAGGCGATGCGCGAAATGAAAGACGCCGGCAGCTATAACTTTGTGCAGGACGAGGCTTCCTGCATCGTCTTCGGCATGCCGCGCGAGGCCATTTTGCATGGCGCTGCCGATGAAGTGTTGCCCCTCACCGCAATCGCGCCCGCGCTGATTGCCAAGCTCAGCAGCGCGACGGACCGTTACCGGGTGTGAGTTAACTGCCGGAGAGTTCTTCCCAGCGAGCCATGGCAGTCAGCATGTCTTCTTCAATCGCCGCGTCACGCGCATACAACTCGGTTGCCCGCGCCGGGTCTTTGGCATAGAGGTTGGCGTCCGCCAATTCGGCGTGCAAGGCGGCCTGCTCCTGTTCCAGCGCGTCAATTTTTGCTTGCAAGGTGTCGAGTTCGCGCTGCGCTTTGTTGCTGAGCTTTTGTGGCGTCAAAGTCTTCTTAATATCCGAAGATTTTGTGTATTTTTGGCCTCTAGCCCCCGCCTGCTGTGCGCCAGAAGCTACTGAATTCATAGCGATCTGAATTTCTTTACTGCGTTTTGACTGGATCAGCCAATCCTGCACGCCACCTTCGTATTCCCGCCACAGACCGTTACCCTCGCACGCAATCGTGCTGGTGACCACGTTGTCCAGGAAGGTCCGGTCGTGGCTGACCAAAAACACGGTGCCCTCGTAGCTTTGCAGTAACTCTTCCAGCAATTCCAGGGTTTCGATGTCCAGGTCGTTGGTGGGCTCGTCCAGCACCAAGACATTGGCCGGGCGGGCAAACAGGCGCGCCAGCAGCAGGCGGTTGCGCTCACCACCCGACAGCGAGCGCACCGGGGAGTTGGCACGGGCCGGCGAAAACAGGAAGTCGCCCAAGTAGCTTTTGACGTGCTTGCGCTGGTTGCCGATCTCAATCCACTCGCTGCCGGGGCTGATGAAGTCGACCAGCGTGGCGTCCAGATCCAGCGCGTTGCGCATCTGGTCGAAGTAGGCGACCTGCAGGTTGGCGCCTTGGCGAATTTTGCCGCTGTCGGGGACCAATTCACCCAAGATGAGCTTGAGCAGCGTGGTTTTGCCGGCACCGTTGGGTCCGAGCAAACCAATTTTGTCGCCCCGCATGACGGTGGCACTGAAGTCTTTGATGATGACTTTGTCGCCGAAGGACAAGCTGGCCTCCGTCAATTCCGCCACCAGTTTGCCGCCCAGGGCACCAGAAGCCACGTCCATTTTGACGCTGCCCACGGCTTCTCGGTGCGCCCGGCGGCTGGCACGCAGGTCTTCCAGGCGGCCAATGCGGCTCTGGCTGCGGGTGCGCCGGGCCTCGACGCCTTTTCGAATCCAGACTTCTTCCTGCGCCAGCAGCTTGTCGGCCTTGGCGCTGATCACCGCTTCTTGTGCATTTTGATCCTCTTTGAGGATCAAATACTGGGCAAAATTGCCCTCATAGGAGCGCAACTTGCCGCGGTCCAGTTCCACAATGCGCGTGGCCACCCGGTCCAGGAAAGCTCGGTCGTGGGTAATGGTGACGACGCTACCCTTGAAGGCAATCAGCAGATCTTCCAGCCATTCGATCGAGTCCAGATCCAGGTGGTTGGTCGGTTCATCCAGCAGCAACACGTCCGGTTGGGCGACCAAGGCCTGCGCCAAGGCAACCCGCTTTTTGGTGCCGCCGGACAGCGTGCTGATGATGGCGTTTTCGTCCAGATGCAGGCGGTGCAGCGTCTCCGTCACGCGTTGTTCCCAGTTCCAGCCGTCTTGCGCTTCAATCGCGCTTTGCAGGGCGTCCAAGTCGCCCTCACCTTGGCAATATTGATCAATTAGGGCGATAACCCCCGAGATACCTGCGCTAGCAGCTACAAAAACAGTAGCATCTGGGTCAAGCATGGGTTCTTGCGCCACGTACGCCAGGCGCAGGTTTTGTTGCAACTGCAGGGTGCCGTCGTCGGCTTTTTCAAGTCCGGCCAATATCTTAAGAAAGGATGTTTTGCCAGTGCCATTGCGACCAATCACGCCAACGCGCTCGCCGGTTTCGAGTGCAAAGTCAGTGTGATCGAGGAGCGCCACATGCCCAAAAGCAAGTTGGGCGTTTAGAAAGGTAATAAGTGCCATATAGGTGACGATTATCCTTCTGCCCGGTGAATAGTGCTTTCAGCCGTTGTGTCTGACTTGGAAATGAGCGTCACGATAGGCCCCAAATGGGTGTTTTTGCCTACTCATCATGATGGCAACATGATGCTACTCAAGCTAAAAGGTGGCCGTCATTTGGCTGGATGTGTCGGCTCGTACACCCCTGCTCTGGGTTTTGCTGGTGTGCTGAATAGTAGGACGGGGTTAAATACGGGTTTGGCATCGTCGCATGCGGCGCGTGTCCCGTGCGATGTGATGGTGAGGCGGTCTGGTTGTGCATGAGGCGGATGGCTTCGGTCAGCGGGGAAAGCATAGAAACTATGAAGTCGCTTGGCACGGCAGCCATTCCGCATCCGCTGCAAGAAGCGCGGATTGCAGAACAGATAGACCACTGCAATTGTTCACGTGGGATGTTGATGGTCGCGCCGCATTGTTGGCAAAGATGTCCGAGTAGGTCCGCAGATGAGTGGGGGGTGGAAAAAGTTCGAGAAAAGCAAATAAACCGTGCAATAATCCAAGGCTTCGCTAATGAAACGTATGCAGATATGTAGAAAAAGCAGAGGCGCTGTGAGTGGAAAAATCACAGCAACTTATTTGGTAAATGTTTAATTTTTTGTAAGTTACTTAAAGTTAAAAGATGTATCAATAAGTTGACGAGTTCTTATAAAGCGGTATATAATTCAAGGCTTCGCTGATCACAGTGAGTCGAAATGAAAAGCGAAACGAAAGTTACGCTGAGTAAGGGTTCTTTAAAAACATACAGCCGATAAGTGTGGGCGTTTGAAGGCGATTGCCAAGTTCTTTGGAACTAAGTCTTAATTGACTTACAAACGCTCATGAAGTAAAAAAGATGTGAAATTCAGAAATGAAGTTCACGTTGATTCCAATTTATGAGTTGCACAGCAATGTGCGAAAAAATCAAGATCGAACTATAGAGTTTGATCCTGGCTCAGATTGAACGCTGGCGGCATGCCTTACACATGCAAGTCGAACGGCAGCACGGGAGCAATCCTGGTGGCGAGTGGCGAACGGGTGAGTAATATATCGGAACGTGCCCAGTCGTGGGGGATAACGCAGCGAAAGCTGTGCTAATACCGCATACGATCTCTGGATGAAAGCGGGGGACTTGCAAGAGCCTCGCGCGATTGGAGCGGCCGATATCAGATTAGCTAGTTGGCGGGGTAAAAGCCCACCAAGGCGACGATCTGTAGCTGGTCTGAGAGGACGACCAGCCACACTGGAACTGAGACACGGTCCAGACTCCTACGGGAGGCAGCAGTGGGGAATTTTGGACAATGGGCGAAAGCCTGATCCAGCAATGCCGCGTGCAGGATGAAGGCCTTCGGGTTGTAAACTGCTTTTGTACGGAACGAAACGGTCTGCCCTAATACGGTGGGCTAATGACGGTACCGTAAGAATAAGCACCGGCTAACTACGTGCCAGCAGCCGCGGTAATACGTAGGGTGCGAGCGTTAATCGGAATTACTGGGCGTAAAGCGTGCGCAGGCGGTTATATAAGACAGATGTGAAATCCCCGGGCTCAACCTGGGACCTGCATTTGTGACTGTATAGCTAGAGTACGGTAGAGGGGGATGGAATTCCGCGTGTAGCAGTGAAATGCGTAGATATGCGGAGGAACACCGATGGCGAAGGCAATCCCCTGGACCTGTACTGACGCTCATGCACGAAAGCGTGGGGAGCAAACAGGATTAGATACCCTGGTAGTCCACGCCCTAAACGATGTCAACTGGTTGTTGGGTCTTCACTGACTCAGTAACGAAGCTAACGCGTGAAGTTGACCGCCTGGGGAGTACGGCCGCAAGGTTGAAACTCAAAGGAATTGACGGGGACCCGCACAAGCGGTGGATGATGTGGTTTAATTCGATGCAACGCGAAA
>Ga0209100_1000349_pt1 | contig 42262 bp, 28 predicted proteins | sample lystaG_FD_185480 | JGI IMG/M metagenome (GOLD analysis project Ga0209100, IMG submission 185480) | Glacier valley bacterial and archeal communities from Borup Fiord, Nunavut, Canada, to study Microbial Dark Matter (Phase II) -... | ecosystem: Environmental > Aquatic > Freshwater > Ice > Glacier ... | reverse complement strand
GGTGATCGGCCGGGCCAACACGCAGATACTCGCGCTCAACACGGTGGTTGCATCGAGCGGAGCTGACATCCAGACGATCCAGCGCGGGTCGACCGTTCTGCTGTTCGACCACACCGACAGCAAGGTGGATATCATCGACCCGGCCACCTCGAAGGTGCTCGACAGCGTGCCGCTGCCGCCGCAGGATCCCCAGCTCTCGCTTGCCGGGGACAACATCGTGATCGCAGCCGGCGGCACGGGCCAGGTCTGGATCGTGCCACTCGCGCAGCTTCCCACCTTCAACGCCCAGTCGCCTGCCACTCTCACCCTCGGGGCGAACGCCGTGACCAGCGTGACGCCCGAGGGAATGCTGTTCGGCTACTCGGCCGACACCCGGCAGGTCTACCAGGTGAATGCCGCGCGCTCCAATACCGTGGCGGAGTCGGCCCGAGCGCGCTTCGGGGGAACGCGACAGGATGTCGCGGTCACTTCGGTCGGCGGTCACTGGGTGCTCTTCGATGCGGTGAGCCGCACCATCCTTACGGCGAACGGCACCGTCGACCTTTCCCGGCAGATCTCGTCGGGAGCCAATGCCGTGCTGCAGCAGGCGTCCACCGGGGGCGACTCGGTGCTGATCGCCTCGTCAACGCGGCTCCTCAGCGTGCCGCTCGGTGGGGGAAGCCCCGTCACGCTGACCGAAAGCGAGGGAGGAATCCCCGCTGCCCCGCGCGTGATGGGTGGCTGCATTTTCGCCGCATGGTCGATCGGCTCGGCATGGCGGCAGTGCGGCAGCGCCGACGCTGTGACCCTGCCTCTCGATTCGGTGCCGGCGTCTGCCTCCGGGCTGACCTTCGTATCGAACGCGGACCGACTGGTGCTGAGTGATCCACGCGGAGGTGGTATCTGGGCGGTGCAGCAGGCGGGGGAGCTCATCGACAACTGGGCCGACCTGATTACCGTGCGCAAGGACCAACAACAGGTCGCGCAGAACACCGAGGACACCCCGCCCGAGTATGAGAAGACCCAGGTGCCACCGGTTGCCGTCGAGGACTCCTTCGGTGCCCGCCCGGGGCGCACGAGCGTACTTCCGCTGCTTCTCAACGACTACGACGCCAACGGTGACGTGCTCGTCATCTCGGACGTGACAGCGATTGATGAATCGGTCGGACGCATCGACCTCATCAACGACGGCCAGCAGGCGCAAATTACCCTGAGTCCGTCTGCGAGGGGATCCGTGAAATTCGGCTACTCGATCAGCGACGGGCGCGGCGGCACGGCGAGTGCCACAGTGACGGTCACGGTGCGGCTGCCGTCGGAGAACTCTCCACCGGTGCAGGTGCGTCGCAGCAAGGCCCTCGTGGCCGCAGGCGGCCGTGTCACCCAGTCCGTGCTGGGCGACTGGGTGGACCCCGACGGGGATCCGATCTACCTCACTTCGGCTGCAACCGCGGCTCCGGACACGGTGAGCTATAAGCCGGAGGGGATCGTCGTCTTCACCGACGCTGGATCTACGACGGGACTGCATACCGTTGCACTCGTCGTCTCGGACGGCACGGGGAGCGGCACCGGCGAGCTTTCCGTCACGGTCAAGGCCCTCGGTTCGGTGCCGATCATCCCCGATCCCTACGTGAAGCTGGCCTACGCCGGCCAGGAGATCACGCTCTCCCCGCTCGACCATGTGCGAGGCGGGTCGGGACCGATCCGGCTTGCCAGTGTGCCCGCCAAGAGCGGTGTCACTGTCACCCCAAGCCTCGAGGCTGGCACCTTCCGCTTCCTGAGCGACCAGGTGGGGACGCACTACATCGATTACGTCGTCAACGACGCCGACCAGACCGCCAACGGGGTCGTGCGAATCGACGTGGCGGCTCCGCCCGACGTGAACACGAAGCCCATCACGATCCCGAAGAATATCTTCGTGCAGTCGCTCAGGACGAAGACCATCGATGTGGCATCCACCGACCGGGATCCGGCTGGTGGTGTGCTTCTTGTGACCGGGGTCTACAACGTCGCGCCGAACTCCGGCGTGACCGCAGAAGTGATCGACCAGCGGTCGATCCGCGTCACACTCACCGCACCGCTCCTGTCCGGGCCGGTCACCTTCAACTACCGCATCACCAACGGCCTCGCCGAAGCAGAGGGTGTGGTTAACGTCGTGGAGATCCCGCGGCCCATCCGTCTCCAGCCGCCGATAGCCAACGATGACAGAGTCACGGTGCGCCTGGGCGATGCGATCGACATCCCGGTGCTCAACAACGACGTGCAACCGGATGGTGAGGCACTCACGCTCAACCCGCGGTTGTCGACGAAGCTCGGGGGCAACTCCGGACTCCTGTTCGTTTCGGGCAACGTGCTTCGTTACCTCGCACCTCAGAAGACGGGAGACTTCACCGCCGTCTACGAGGTATCCGATTCGAACGGCCAGGTCGCGCAAGCCCAGGTCCTGATCTCCGTGCGCGAGGCGGTGGAGGCGACCAACAACCCTCCCGTACCGCAGACCGTGATCGCACGGGTGATCGCGGGGGAGAAGGTGCGCATCTCGATCCCGCTCACCGGCATCGATCCCAACGGTGATTCCGTACAGTTGCTCGGGCAAGCGACAAACCCCGCGAAGGGATCGGTCACCGGGGTAGGAACCGACTACCTCGACTTCCTCGCCGGTGACTACTCGGCGGGCACGGACACCTTCACCTACACGGTGATCGACGCTCTCGGTGCCCGTGCAACCGGCATCGTGCGAGTGGGAATCAGTCCAAAGCTGCAGGGGGCGCGCAATCCGGTCGCGGTGTCGGATGAGGCGCGGATCCGGCCTGGAGGCACGGTATCGGTCCAGCCGCTTCTCAACGACTCCGACCCGGATGGCGGCATCCTCAGGATCACGAAGGTCGAGCCGAACTCGAAGGACATTGTCGCTCGGATCGAGGGCGACATCGTGAAGGTGACCCCGCCCACGAAACCGGGCACCTACGGTCTCGTCTACACGATCGAGAACTCCTTCGGCGGAGTGAGTTCCGCGTTCATCACCGTCATCGTGAGCACGGATGCCCCCCGGTCCTTCCCGGTGGTGCACGACACCGTGCTCAGCCTCTCCGATGTACTCGGCCACGACTCGCTCGACGTGAACGTGTTGAAAAACGTCTTCTTCGCCGACGGCAATGTCTCGACCCTCGGTGTGTCGGTTCTGCCCGGGTATTCCAGTAACGCGAGCGTGACGGCCGACAAGCGAATCCGTGTGACCGTGCAGAACAAGGGCCAGATCATCCCGTTCTCCGTCGCGAACCCGGAAGACGCGAGCATCGTCTCCTATGCCTTCGTCTGGGTGCCGGGACTCAATGATGCCCTGCCGCAGCTGAACCGCAAGGCGCCGGCGCTCACGGTGGCGAGCGAGTCGACACTCACGATCGACCTCAATGCCTTCGTACTCGCCGTCGGTGGCAAGCAGGTGCGCCTCACCGGCTCGACCAACGTCCAGGCCGCGCACTCGGACGGCTCCACCCTCGTCGTCGACGATCACACCCTGCGATTCACCTCGGCCGCCAAGTACTTTGGACCGGCATCGATCTCCTTCGAGGTTACCGACGGCAACTCGGCGACGGATCCGAACGGTCGGAAGGCGACCCTTGTCCTGCCGATCAAAGTGACTCCGCGGCAGAACCAGCCGCCGGCCTTCGTCGGGGGTGTCATCGACTTCGAACCCGGTTCGTCGAAGGAAATCGACCTGCTCAAGCTCACCAACTATCCGTACCCGAATGACCTTGCCCAGCTCACCTACTCAGTTCTCACCCCGCTCCCGGAGGGGTTCACCTACACGTTCACCGGCCAGAGGCTGGTGCTGCGAGCGGACGAGGCCGCGGTCAAGGGTGCTTCCACCGCCATCCTGCTCGGGGTGCGGGACAATATCGCCACCGGGCTGCAGGGCCAGATCGCCCTGAACATCGTGGCATCCAGCCGTCCGCTCGCCCGTCCGGCGCCGGACTCCGTTCTCGCGCCGCGCGGACAGACCACGACGGTGGACGTGCTGGCGAACGATGAGGCCACCAACCCGTTCCCGGGCAAACCGCTCAGGGTGCTCGCCATCCGCGGGCTCGACGGTGGTTCAGTGCCCACCGGCCTCACCATCTCCCCGAGCGCCGATAATCGCCGGCTCACGGTAACCGCGTCCTCGTCCGCCCAGCCTGTGGACACCAACCTGCAGTATGAGGTGGCCGACGCGACGGGCGATCCCGATCGCTACGTCTGGGGGTCGGTCACCGTATCTGTGCAGGACAGGCCCGATCCGGCGACGGCGCTCAGGGTCTCGTCCTTCGGAGATCGTGTGCTCACGGTGCGCTGGAGTCCCGGAGTCTCGAACAACTCAGCGATCACGAGCTACGACGTCATCGTGACCTCGGCGACGGGAACGGTGATTTCGACGACCTCCTGTGCCGTCGCGGTCTGCGACATCACCACGCCGGGCAACGGGCCAGCGAACGGAGTGCGGCTTGCGGTCAGGGCGATCAACGCGATCGGATCCTCGGATGCGGCGGACCTCGGCGCGACCGTCTGGTCGGACATCATTCCCCCCGCACCGACCGGCCTCACTGCGAGCCCACTCGACGGGGGGCTCCATCTCACCTGGAACGCCGTGAGCGCAGCCTTTGAGGGCAGCGCCGTGAACAACTACCGCCTGGAGGTGGGAGGCACGACCAGGGACGTCGATCCCTCGGTCTGCAGCGGGGGCTCCTGCTCTACCGATGTCTTCGGCCTGACCAACGGTCAGAATGTGTCGGTGTCCCTGAGCGCCCGCAATGGGGCGTTGGCCGCTCTCGCGACCTGGAATTCGGCCAGCACCAGCGGCACACCCGCCGGTCGGCCGCTTTCGATCTCTTCGCCGACGGCCACCGCTACCGATAGTTCCATCGCCGTGGTCTGGAGTGGCGCCTTCACTGGCAACGGTCGGGAGATCATCGGCTATCGGGCGATCGCCTACACCGGTTCGCGCCCGACCTGCGCCGCGCCGAACCCGTCCGGGTCGAACATCCAGTCCGTCGGCACCTCGACGGCCGCCACTTTCTCCGGACTCTCGAGCGAATCGAGCTACTCGCTCGTCGTACTCGCGGACAACAGCATCGGCTGCGCCTCGAGCCCCGCGGTCTCCGCTCACACCAGCCCGGGAGTGGTTACCGCGATCTCCACGAGGGGCCCGAACAAGAGTGGCGCGACCTTCGACTACGAGCTCGCCGGTGCCTCTATCGGCTCCCCACTCTCGAGCGACTACACGTTCTACTACCGTCTGCAGGGGGACTCGGTACCGGCCACGCAGTACGGACCGGTCTCCTTCGGAGCCCTCCTTACCGCCGAAGGACAGCAGTACGGCCGCGCGATCTCGGTTGAGCTGCGCGCGTGCCGCAACTTCCCGGATGCCGGTGCGGTCTGCCAGGAGAATTGGTCGGCATCCTTCGCCGTCGGTACTCCCGTCGATCCGCGGATCGGGCCGGTCACCTTCACTCCCATCAATAACCCGCTCGATCCGACTGATCCGAGCGGAACCTTCACCTGGCCGAGCTGGACCTCGGCGGTCTACGAAGGGATCCAGTATTCCTGCGGCAACGGAGCGGGAGACACGCTTTCCCCGGGCGATATCAGCCAGGGTGGTCAGTGCGTTGCGCTCATTGCACCCGGGCAGAATCCCGTGCTCACGATCGTGGTGATCGCCAATGGCGGCAGCACCTACACGATCCAGTACAACAGTGACGGTAATGTCCGATAACGTGCGGACACCCCCGCTGAACCGAGAGGCACCCGCATGACGATGACACCCGAGCAGGCGACCTGGTTCTCCGACATATTCAATCGACTGGTCGCGAACGTAGACCAGGTGCTTCTCGGCAAGACCTTCGTCATCAAACTGTCATTCACCGCGCTACTGAGCGAGGGACATCTGTTGCTCGAGGATTTCCCCGGTACGGGCAAGACATCTCTCGCGCGTGCCATGGCGCAAAGTGTGAAGGGCGCATCCAGCCGCATCCAATTCACCCCCGACCTGCTTCCCGGAGACATCACCGGGGTGAGTATCTATGACCAGGGCGCGGGCGAGTTCGAGTTCCACCGTGGGCCGATCTTCGCCAATATCGTGCTCGCGGATGAGATCAACCGGGCGAGCCCCAAGACCCAGGCCGCCCTGCTCGAAGTGATGGAGGAGGGCCGCGTCACCGTCGACGGGATCTCCCACGATGTAGGAGCGCCGTTCATGGTCATCGCGACGCAGAACCCCATCGAGCAGGCCGGAACCTATCGGCTGCCGGAGGCCCAGCTCGACCGGTTCATCATGAAGACGTCCATCGGGTATCCCGACCACGCCTCGACCGTGCGCATCCTCGAGGGCTCTGGCGTGAAGGCGCACGACACGATCCTGCCGCCGATCGCCACCGACGAGGTGATTGTGGAGATGGGCGCTCTCGCCCGCACGGTGCACGTGGATGCCACCATCAACGACTATGTTTCGCGACTGGTGGAGGCAACGCGCTCTACGACCGAGGTGCGTCTCGGCGCGAGCGTGCGGGGGGCTCTTGCGCTCATCCGCACCTCCAAAGTCCTCGCGGCTGCGAACGGTCGCCACTACGTGATCCCGGATGACGTCAAGGCACTCGCGGAGCCGGTGCTCGCGCACCGGCTGGTGCTCGACCCCGAAGCAGAGTTCGACGGGGTCACGGCCTCGAGTATTGTCAGTCAGCTTCTGATCGAGACCCCGCCACCGAGCGACAGGCAGGCAGTGTGAGCGGTCGAGGGGAGCCTCAGCGCCAAGCATCGAGCGCGCGAGTGGCACGGGGGCAATCCGGCCACGCATCGCGCTCTTCCACGTCTACCGCGCACTTTGATTCGGCATACAGCACGGGCACTGTCGGCCTCACCAACGCCCGCACTCGCATCGTGGGTGATCGCACCGGCTTCCTCGCCGACACGATCATCACACTCGTGCGGCTCTTCCGCGCCATGGGCGAGGTCTTCGCCGGGTGGTTCCGACGTATTTCCTCGGTCGTCACAGCACTCGGATGGTCAATTCTTTTTCTCGTGCCGGCTGCCTTCGTCCTCGGATACGGGCTCGGCTGGGTGGAACTCGTCGCCGTGGCATTCGCTGGCACAGTGCTCATCATCGTGGCCACGATCTACCTCGTCGGTCGTAATGCCTTCTCTATCGAGCTCTCGATACCGCACAGTCGGGTCGTCGTGGGGGAGCGTGCCACCGGCCTGATCACCGTGAGCAACCCGACCCAGCGCCGACTGATCGGTGGGAAGGTCGAGGTGCCGATCGGCCGCGGTCTGGCGGAGATCGCCATGCCGGGACTCTCGCGCGGCGCGTCGTTTCGTCACGAATTCCTCGTGCCCACGAGCCATCGTGGCGTTCTCGCCATCGGCCCTGTGCGCACGGTGCGGGCCGACCCCGTGGGACTCGTGCGCCGTGAACTGGTCTGGACGGACGCCAGGGAGCTGTTCATCCACCCGCGAACGATCGGTATCCCCTCCACCAGCACCGGGTTCGTGCGCGATCTTGAAGGGAATCCCACCAGGGATCTCTCGAACAGCGATGTGTCGTTCCACGCGCTGCGCGAATATGTGCCCGGGGATGAGAGGCGCTACATCCACTGGAAGAGCACGGCCAAGACCGGCACCTATATGGTGCGCCAATTCGAGGAGACCCGCCGCAGTCACCTCGTGGTCGCCCTCAGCCTCGCCACCGCGAATTACGCGACCGAGGAGGAGTTCGAGATGGCGGTGAGCGTGGCCGGGTCGCTCGGCGCGCGCGCTATCCGGGATGCCCGCAACGTCGCGGTCGTCGTCAGTGAGAAGACACCTGAGTTTGCCAAGCGCAAGGTTCTCGCGGTGCGGCACCTCAACACGCTCACCCGCACCCGTCTGCTGGATGACCTCGCGGTCGTCGAACACGCGCAATCCGCTCTCGGCATCATGGATGTCGCCCGTGTCGCAGCCGATGAGATCACCGGGATCTCCGTAGCCTTCCTGGTCTGTGGGTCGCTCGCCACTCCGACCGAGCTTCGAGCGGCATCGACCAAGTTCCCTGCCGGAGTGGAAGTGGTCGCGATCGTCTGCGATCCCGAGACGATCCCCGGGCTCCGCCGGGTCGCCGGACTCAGCGTGCTGACCATCGGCTATCTCGAAGACCTTCAAAAATCTCTCGCCAGGGCGGCGGCTGCATGAGCACCGGCTCCGACAGCATCCGCCGGATCGACAGCAAGCGCCGGTCCAGGGTGGACAAGCGCCGCCCGGGACAGCGCCGCCCGGGACAGCGCCGCCAGGGACAGCGCCGTTCCGTCAGCCGTCCGCGCCTGCCCGCCGCCTTCGTGGCGATGACGATCCTGATGCTCTGGCTCACCACGCTCGTGGCGTCCGCGGCGCTCTGGCCGATCTACGAGTCGGCGCAGCTGATAGCGCTAGTCGGTGCGACCATTCTGGTCGGATCGGCCATCGCCGTATCCGGAGCCCTGTACCGGTGGTCGACCCTCACGATCACCCTGGTCACGGTCGGCGTCTATCTTCTGATCGGAGTGCCTCTCGCCATTCCCGATCGTGCACTCTACGGCGTGCTGCCCACTCTCCAGGGCGAGCTCGAGCTGCTGCAGGGCACTGCCCTGAGCTGGAAGCAACTTCTCACCATCACCCTTCCGGTGGGCTCGTACGAGTCGCTCCTCGTGCCGGCGTTCATCCTCGTGCTCCTGACGACCGTCGTCGGTCTCTCGGTTGGTCTCCGCGCGCGTTGGGGAGAGCTCGGGGTACTCGCGCCCATCGTGCTCTTCGTCACAGCAATTCTGTTCGGAGCCTCCACCGCGACCTGGCCACTCGAACTCTCGCTCGGGCTGTTAGCGACGACGCTGGGCTGGCTCGTCTGGCGTCGGTGGTACCGGCGGAGAGCCTCGATCCGACTGCTCGCGGCGCGGGCCCTCGACAGCGACGGCCGACCGCTCGAAACGGCTGGTGACACCACTTTCGCCGGGTTCCGCACGGTCATGACCGCCGGACTCATCGTCGTGATCGCGGCGGGCGGCGCGGTCGCTGCCACTCTCACTCTTCCGCCGACGGCGCAGCGTCACGTGTTGCGCACGGCGATCGTGAAGCCCTTCGATCCCCGGGTGTATGTGAGCCCGCTCAGCGGCTTCCGACACTACGAGGAGACACTCGCGGCGAACAGGACCATGCTCACCGTCTCGGGTCTCCCGATCGGCGGACGCATCCGGATCGCCACCCTCGATACCTATGACGGAATCGTCTACTCGGTGGGCAGTTCTCTGGTGTCCAGCGAATCCGGTTCCTTCACGCGGGTCCCCTCCAGCTTCGACCAGTCGAGTACGACGGGGTCACCGGTGTCCGTGCGCATCGTCGTCGGCGACTATTCCGGCGTGTGGCTCCCGACCGTCGGCAAGTTCACCAACGTCACCTTCTCCGGGCAGGATGCGCCGGAGCTGCGGAATTCGTTCTACTACAACAACACCAGCGGCACCGCCGCCGTGATCAGGCCCCTCCAATCGGGTGACAGTTACTCGCTGACGGCAATAGAGCCTCGCCAGCCGTCGGAGAATCAACTCGCGATGCTGCGCCCGGCGACCGCCGCTGTGCCGCGTTCTGCCGTGATTCCGGACCAGCTCTCCTCGACGCTGGACACGTGGACGCGCTCGCAGAGCGCGCCGGGAGCGCGCCTCGCGGCGATGATCACCGCCATGAAACAGACCGGCTACATCAGCCACGGGGTCGACCCGGAGCTGCCGCCGAGCCGCTCCGGCCACGCCGCGGATCGCATCACGCAGTTGCTCACCGACCAGCGCATGATCGGCGACCAGGAGCAATACGCCGTCACGGCGGCGTTGATGGCTCGCCAGCTGGGTTTTCCGGCCCGGGTGGTGTTCGGCTTCGTGCCCGAAGTCAACACCCAGGGCCCGACCGAGGTGCTCGGCAAGAACATCTCGGCCTGGATCGAGGTCGACACGGCCCAGCACGGGTGGGTGACGATGGATCCGACGCCACCGGTGCGAGACATCCCCCAGGAACTACCCAAGGATCCGACGACCATCGCGCGCCCCCAGTCGCCCGTGCAGCCTCCGATCGAAGACCCCACCCGGCCCAATACCCAGCAGCCGCCGGAAAGCACCCAGGATCCGACGACGAAGGATAACCCCCTTCTGCTCGCGCTCCTCATCCTGGTCCAAGTGGCCGGCTGGGTGGTGCTCGCCGCGGCCATCATCCTTGCCCCGTTCCTCGCGATCGTGGTGGCGAAGCTGCGGCGGCGGATGTTGCGGCGCCGCGCCCCGACGGCCATCCAGCGAATCAGCGGTGGGTGGCAGGAGTTCGAGGACGCCGTCATCGATCACGGACTTGAGCTGCCGATTTCACCCACACGTACCGAAGTCGCCTCGATAGTCGGAGGGGTGCAGTCGCTCGTGCTCGCGGCGGTCGCCGACCGTGCCGTGTTCTCTCCCGACCAGCCTGGGGATGAGGAGGCTGACCGGGTCTGGCGCGCGGTCACCGATCTGCGGGCATCCATGGACGACGGCCGAACACGCTGGCAGCGCATCCGGGCGGCGATCTCGCTGCGATCCCTCGGTGGATATAGTGTCAAGAGACTGTTCAGGCGATAGTCGAATGGTCGCGGCGGGATGGATGCAGTGGGGAAGGGTCGAAGGCAAATGACGTGTACCTTCTGCGGAACCCCGTTGCCCCCGGGGGCACTCTTCTGCGGCGAATGCGGGCGAGCAGTCACCGGTTCGCCGCCCGTTTCGGTCACGCTTGCGGCGGCACCTCCGCCGTCGATCGAGCACCGGCAGACTGTCGACTACCTCCAGTTTCCCGTGTCGCCCACTGTTCAGAATCCAGTTCCTCCCCTGGTCATCCCGAGGTCGGATGGCGCAGCCACTGTGGTCTGCGAGCAGTGCGGATCGCCGATGTCGGAGGACGACATATTCTGCGGGGAATGCGGCTTCGTCTCCCGCGCCGCCAGTGAGGACTTCGGTCGCTCCCGCGACACCGCCATCATCGAGCTGGCTCCGCCGCGTTCTTCGGCACCCCCGCCGCGACCGGTTTCGGTCGTCGATCACGTGCCCAACTTCGAGCCGACCGCGGATCTCGCGGAGTCGGCGATCATCGAGGACTCCGGCGTTTCGACCCCCAGTGCAGCGCTGCGTCCGGAAGCGCTCGTGCTGCCGCCCGAGCCTCGGCGAGTCGGGCTGCCCCAGCCGTCGGCCGAGAGCGCCGGCAGGGACGAGACGAGCAGGACTGCCGATATTCCCTTTGATGATTCGGCCGACCTCGAGGCGACCCGTATCTCGCGCCCCGGTCGTGCAGGGGATCGTTTCGTGCTGCAGTTCAGCACCGGAGAGAGCTTCACGGTCTACGGCAGTGGACTCATCGGACGCAACCCACGTTCAGAACCCGGCGAATACTTCGACCAGCTGGTACGAGTGCTCGATCAGAGCCGATCAGTCTCCAAAGTGCACCTTGAATTCGGGCAGGATGCCGGCCGATTCTGGATCATGGACCGTTTCTCCGGAAACGGCACCATCGTGCGCGAGCCCGAGTCTGACGCGGTGCGCTGTCAGCCGGAGAAACGTTTTCGCATCGCACGCGGTACACGTGTTGACATCGGCGAGCAGTTCTTCATCGTCAGCTGAGTTCTTTCAGGGGGATCAGGCTTCACCCCTCCTCGACCGACGGGGCGACGTGTGCACTGTCCCGAGATCGCGGCGCCCCCGGCCGCCACGGCGACCGCCACTGATTGTCTAGTGCCGTGCCCGCTTCTTCTACTCCCGGTCTGATCCCGTCTATTCGCCCGCGGGTGACGGTGCGGATGAAGACGCTGGCACTTCCCCGTGAGCCGGAGCGGGCCCGTCCGCACGGTTTCCCGATCATCGCGGTACTCGCGCCGGTGATCGGATCTGTGCTCATCTGGGCACTCACCCGCTCTCCGTTCGCCCTGGTGTTCGCCCTGCTCGGCCCGCTCGTCGCCATCGCGAGCGTCGCGGATGCCCGGCTGCAGTCCCGCCGCACGGACCGGCGCGAGTCCGCCCGCTTCGACAGGGAGGTCGCGGTGACTCGAATCGCGATCGAACGACGTCACGCAGAGGAGCGGGAGCAGCTGCTGCGCGCGGTGCCGAGTGCGATCGGGCTCACTGCGCGGGCGCTACACGATCCCGAGCGATGGCGTGCCACCGCGACCACCGGGGTACCCGTGCGCCTCGGCCTCGGCAGCCTGCCGAGCTCGGTGCAGCTCGACGGCGCGCCCGCGGCGAGCGTGGGTGACGACGATCCGGTGCAGGCTGCCATCGAGCAGCTGTATGACCTTGCCTCGACCGTGGACGGGGTACCGATCGTGGTCGACGCACGGCTCGGCATCGGGGTGTGTGGCCCGGCCGCGCTGGCGCAGGCCGTGGCTCGAGGCATCCTGCTGCAACTTGGCGACCGCCTGTCGCCGCGGGCGGGCGTGTTCTCGGCCGGGGCAGCGGCACAGGACTGGACGGAACCGCTGCCACACCGCGCGGTGACCTGGGCCGGGCAACGGGGTGCTGTGGTGCGCTGGAGCTGCGACGGTGAGACCGGTGTGATCGCTGCCGCGTCGCGCGTTGAAGATCTTCCCGCGGAGTGCCGGGTGGTGGCGCAGGTCGTCGCTGGACGCGGCGCGCGGGTTGTCCGCTGTCCTGATGACGCAGGGCTCGACTTGCCCGTCGCTCTCGTCGTCGAACCCGTGTCGTCGGAACAGGCGCGGGAGATTGGCAGATTCCTCACCGATTCCGCCCGGATTCTCGATCGGCAACCCCCCGAACCGCTGCACACTGCGACTCAGGACTTCCACTCCCTTCCGCTGCCGGATGCGGCGTCCCCGGGGTCCGGCTCCCTCGCATGCGTCTTCGCCCGTCATGCCGACGGAGTGGAGGGGATGACAGTCGACCTCGTGGCACACGGTCCACACGCCGTCGTCGGTGGTACGACGGGCAGCGGTAAGAGCGAGCTCCTCGTCAGCTGGGTGCTGGCAATGGCGCGTGCCCACGCCCCCTCGGTCGTGAACTTCCTGCTCGTGGACTTCAAGGGTGGTGCCTCGTTCGCCGCCCTCCGTAATCTCCCGCACGTGGTCGGCATCGTCACCGATCTCGACGAACGAACGGCCCACCGTGCGATGCTCAGCCTGCGGGCGGAGCTCAAGTTTCGAGAGAGGCTGCTCGCCGGGGCGGGCGCCAGGTCGGTGGACGACCCCGGGGTGGATCTGCCCCGGCTCGTCATCGTGGTCGACGAATTCGCGGCGATGTCCGGGGATTATCCTCAGCTTCATGAACTGTTCTCCGATCTGGCTGCGCGCGGTCGATCGCTCGGCCTTCATCTCGTGCTCTGCACGCAGCGGCCCGCCGGCGCCATCCGGGATGCCGTGCTCGCCAACGCGACCCTCCGACTCTCGCTGCGGGTCAATAATCGCGCCGACAGCCTTGCCGTGCTCGGCACAGTGCAGGCCGCGGAGTTGCCGGGGGACGAACCCGGCCGGGCGTTTATCTCGATCGGAGGCGATTCGGCAGAACCGGTGCGAGTCGCCCGCACGACCGACGACGATGTCACCCGTGAGATCGGGCGGTACCTGCCCTCGGCCACACCGATTCGCCGGCCGTGGTGCGACGATCTCGCCACCTCGATTCCGCTCTCTTCGCTCGATTGCGACGGCGCGGGCATTCCCTTCGCTCTCGTCGACCTACCCGAACAGCAGCGGCAGGACACGGCACGGTATGACCCGTCCCTGCGAGGCAGTCTGCTCGTGATCGGAGCCCAGGGCTCGGGCAAGAGCGAGCTGTTCTCGACCCTGGGCGCGGCGTCCGGTGTAGAACTGCTGCCGTCGGGGGCGGAGTCCGCTTGGGATGCGGTGGAGGCTGCGGTGGAACGCCTTCGAGCCGGAGTCCGGGGCCCGCGATTATTACTCGCTGACGACCTGGACGCGCTCGTCGGGAGGTTCCCGGAGGATTACCAGTCCACCTTCGTCGATCGCCTGGTGGAACTCGCGCGTGACGGCTCGGCGGTGGGCCTGCAACTCGGACTGTCGGTGCGCCGCATTCCTCCCGCTCTCCAGGTCCTCGCGTCGCTGTGTGACGAGAGGATCATCCTGCGGCTCGCCTCACGACAGGACCACCTGATGGCCGGCGGCACGCCGATCGGGTACGTGGCGGATGCCCCGCCCGGTTCGGGCGAATGGTGCGGTTCCCGCATCCAGGTCGCTCGGCATCCACCAGCTGGTGAGGCGGTGGAGGAGGCGGTCCTCGCGGTGAGCGAGTTCGATCTCGCCGGCTACCCGTGCATCGCCATCGTGACTACTCGGGTCACGGAGTTTGCCCGGCGGCTTCCGGCGATCCGGCCGCCGCCCGGCGAGGTGCGGTTGCTCTCGGCGTCGGCGCTGCATCGGCCAGGAATCCTCGGGGTGCCGGGGACTCTCAGGGAGCCAGGTGCGGTCATTGTGCCTGGTGCGCTCGAGGTGCCTGGTGCGCTCGAGGTGCCTGGTGCGCTCGAGGTGCCCGGTGTGCTCGAGGTGATCGACGCGCAGGCGCCGTCGGTCATCGTCGGGGATCCCGACGCCTGGCAGGCCAACTGGGCACTTCTCGGCGCTGTGCGCGCGACCGGGCTCATGGTCGTCGACCGTTGCAGCGTCGCCGAGTTCCGTGCCCTCAGCGGCCGCAGAACCCTGCCGCCGCCGATCCGAAGGAGCTCAGACCAGTGTTGGGCGCTCGAACCCGACGGATCGGTGCGACGGATGCTCGCACCATCCGCCTGACCGGCCGTTACTCCAGCACGTTCGCGAGCGCACGGAAGCCGAGCCCGTGGGCGGCGGCAACCGGCTCGCTGATGATCTCACCGGCGTGGGTGTTGAGTCCGAGGGCGAGGGATGGATCGGCCCGGAACGCGTCGATCCAGCCGTTGTTCGCGATGGCGCGCACGTACGGCAGAGTCGCGTTCGTGAGGGCATAGGTGGAGGTGTTCGGCACGGCGCCAGGCATGTTGGCGACGCAGTAGAACAACGAGCCGTGCACAGCGAAAGTGGGATCGGCGTGGGTGGTCGCGCGGGAGTCGGCGAAGCATCCACCCTGGTCGACAGCGATGTCTACGAGGACGCTGCCCGGCTTCATCCGCGACACGAGCTCGTTGCTCACGAGTTTCGGTGCCTTGGCGCCCGGTACCAGCACCGATCCGATCACCATATCCGCCGAGACGCAGGCCCGGTCGATCTCGAATGAGTTGGAGGCGATGGTCTTGACCCGCCCGGCGTAGAGGGCATCGAGCTCGCGCAGGCGCTGAAGATTCGTGTCGAGGACCGTGACCTCGGCACCGAGCCCGACCGCGACCGACAGTGCGTTCGTGCCGGCAACGCCACCGCCGAGCACGACGACCCTGGCGGGATGCGTGCCGGGAACTCCGGGCACCAGGAGGCCGGGGCCGCCATTGGGCTTCAGCATCGCGTTCGCGCCGACGATGGGGGCGAGTCGACCGGCGACTTCACTCATCGGAGCGAGCAACGGCAGAGAGCGGGACGGTAACTGCACGGTCTCGTAGGCGACGCCGGTGACCCCGCGAGCGAGCAGCTCCTCGGTGAGGCGACGTTCCGCAGCGAGGTGGAGGTAGGTGAAGAGCAGCAGATCATCACGGAAGTAGCCGTATTCGCGCTCGACCGGCTCCTTCACCTTGAGGAGCAGATCTGCTGCCGCCCAAGTGGAGGCCGCATCCGGGCTGATCGAGGCACCGGCATCGACGTAGGCCTCGTCCGGGATGGACGACCCGACGCCCGCACCGCTCTGCACGAGTACTTCATGGCCGTGAGCGACAAGGTCATGCACTCCCGCCGGAGTTATCGCCACCCGGAACTCATTGTTCTTGACCTCGGACGGAACGGCGACTCTCATGACACTCCTGGGTGATTGTCGGTGGGATGGTGCCACAGCGGCGTGGCGTTGTGTGGCCGGATCACCGGACAGCACCCCAAGCGTAGCGGCGCTAGACGCGTGATTCCGCAACGAAATCTAGCGTCGAGGTACTGATTTCGTGAAGATTATGTTTCGAGATGGTGGATTTGCCCCTTTCCGAGCGCACGCGGGCTATCGGCTGTGCAAGTATCTATCAACGCGGTTCGCCGATGACCCGTTGCTCACGTCGTGAAGGAGTCCTATCTCAATGACCAGGTCACTACCTATGGATCCGATGGTCCAACGCTTGATCCGTGAGGCGCGCAGCGCCTCACTCAGTCGCAGAAATGTGCTCACCGGCGCGGGAATCGGCGCGGCGGCGCTGTCCCTTGCGGCCTGTTCGACCGGAGGGGCGGCACCGAGGCCGACCGCGGCGGCAGACAAGTCGAGCACGGACAAGAACATCAAGTGGGACAACTGGGCGCAGTATCTCGACGAGGACAAGGACGGCAAGACGCACCCCACCCTCGACGCCTTCGTGAAGAAATCGGGAGTTTCCGTCAAATATGACGTCGCTGTCGACGACAACAACACCTACTACGGCAAGGTCAAAGACCAGCTCGCGCTCGGCCAGAACATCGGTGCGGACCTCGTCTGCCTCACCGACTGGATGGTCAGCCGTCTCATCAAATTCGGCTACGTGCAAAACTTCGATCTGTCGAAGATCCCCAATGCCAAGAACCTGACGCCCTCCCTTCAGAAGGTCGATTTCGACCCGGGTCGCAAGAAGTCCCTGCCCTGGCAGGGCGGTTTTGCCGGCATCTGCTGGAACAAGGAAAAAGTGCCCGGTGGCCTCAAATCCGTGAATGACCTCTGGGACAAGTCACTGAAGGGCCGCGTGGGAGTGCTGTCGGAGATGCGAGACACCATCGGTCTGATCATGGCGCAGGCCGGGGTTGACGTCTCGTCCAAGTGGGCCGACTCCAAGTTCGACAATGCCATCGACGTCTTCCGCAAGCATGTCAGCGACGGCCAGATCCGCAACATCAAGGGCAACGCCTACCTCGAGGACCTCAAGAGCGGGGACACCCTGGCCGCGATGTGCTGGTCTGGTGACATCACCACGCTCAACGGGGAGGCCGGCGACAAGTGGCAGTTCGCAATCCCCGAGGCGGGCGGCACACTCTGGAATGACAATTTCGTGATCCCCATCGGCTCACCGAAGAAGTCCGACTCCGAGGAACTCATCAACTACTACTATCAGCCGGAGGTCGCAGCCGAGGTCGCGGCCTGGGTCAACTACATCACCCCGGTGGTCGGGGCGAAGGAAGCGATGCAGGCCATCGATCCGGCTCTCGCCGAAAACCAGCTGATCTTCCCCGACGAGAAGACACTGTCGACCACCAAGGTCTTCCGCACCCTCACCGGAGCCGAGGAGAGCAAGTTCGGCGCTGCGTTCCAGGCTGTCCTCCTGGGCTCCTGATGGGCACGGGAGCATTCGCGGAATCCGGCGCAGATCTCGAACTCGTCGGCATTCAGAAACGGTTCCCGGGGTTCACCGCCATCGAGGAGATGGACCTGGTGATCCCGGCCGGGTCCTTCTTCGCCCTCCTGGGGCCCTCCGGATGCGGGAAGACCACCACTCTCCGTCTCGTCGCGGGCCTCGAGGAGGCTACGGCGGGACGCATCCTCATCGGTGGTAAGGATGTCACCGACACCAAGCCGTTCCAGCGTCCGGTGAACACGGTATTTCAGAGCTACGCCCTGTTTCCGCACATGTCGATCATCGACAACGTGGCGTTCGGTCTCCGCCGTCGCAAGATAGCGGATTCTCTGGCCAAGGCCCACGAAGCGCTGCGCCTGGTCGAACTGGACCATCTGTCCGCGCGGCGTCCCTCTCAACTCTCCGGCGGTCAACAGCAGCGTGTGGCTCTCGCCCGGGCTATTGTCAACCGCCCTGCCCTCCTACTGCTCGACGAGCCCCTCGGTGCGCTCGACCTCAAGCTCCGCCGGCAGATGCAGCTCGAGCTCAAGTCGATCCAGGAGGAGGTCGGCCTCACCTTCCTTCACGTCACCCACGACCAGGAGGAGGCCATGACCATGGCCGATACCGTCGCGGTGATGAACAAGGGGAGGATCGAGCAGCTCGGTTCCCCTGCGGTGCTCTACGAGCTTCCGCGAACGGCCTTCGTGGCCAACTTCCTCGGCCAGTCGAACCTCTTCACCGGACCGGTCGTCGGTACCACAGCGGCCAGTATCTCGGTCGACATCGAGGGGTCACCGGTCGTCGTTCCGAAGTCTCGCGCGCAGCGTCACTCCGGTGTCGTCACAGTGGGAGTGCGACCGGAGAAGCTCACCCTGCACCTCACCCAGCCGTCGTCGTCAGCCGGCACCAACATCCTGGGCCCCGGGCGCGTGGTCGATGTCTCGTTCAGCGGAGTGAGCACGCAGTACATCATCGCCATCCCCGGTCTCGGATCGGTCGTGGTGTTCATGCAGAACACGGGAGCAGGTCCGGTGGTCACCGAGGGCGCGAAGCTGTGGGTCTCGTGGAATGTCGAACACGGGTTCGGACTCGAAGACGAAGCTCCCGCGGCCCCGCGTTTTGCGGCGGACACCGACACCGCGTCTATCGCTCTGGAAAAGAAGCGGGTGCTCATGTCGGAGCTCGAGGGAGCCTGAGGCGATGGCTTTCTCCGCATTCGCCACGGGTACCGCGCAGGAACAGGCTCCGCGACGCAAGAGTCGCATCGCCCTGCTTCTGCTGCTTCCGGGCATCCTCTATCTCGTGCTGTTCTTCCTGGTTCCCCTGGTGTCGCTCCTGATCACCTCACTGCAGGCGCCGTCAGCTCTCGGCGATATCGGTGCCTACCAGACGGCCTTCCAGTGGCAGAACTACGTCACCTCAATCACGCAGTACGGCGGCCAGATACTGCGGTCGTTCTTCTACGCGGTTCTCGCGACGGTGTTTGCGCTGATCTTCAGCTATCCGCTCGCCTATTTCATCGGGGTGAAGGCTCGAAGCTGGCCCCTTCTGCAGAACCTGATGCTCGTGCTGGTGATCGCTCCGTTCTTCATCAGTTTTCTGCTGCGGACCCTGGCCTGGAAGTCTCTTCTCTCTGACGAGTCGGGCTTTGTCACGGGCCTCAAGGCGCTATCGCTGCTGGCTCCGGATGCCCACTTCACGGGTACCCCGGTGGCCGTCGTCTTCGGGCTCACCTACAACTTCATCCCCTTCATGACACTCCCGCTGTACGCTGCGCTCGAACGGCTCGATACTCGCTATCTCGAGGCCGGAAGCGATCTGTACGCCCATCCGTTCACCGTCTTCAGAACTGTGACGATTCCGCTGTCGATGCCAGGGATCGTCTCGGGGGTGCTGCTCACATTCATTCCGGCCGCAGGTGACTACGTGAACGCCAGCCGGGAATTCCTCGGTGGCACCGGCACCTCAATGATCGGAAACGTGATCGAGAGTAACTTCCTGGTGCTGCTGAACTACCCTGCGGCGGCCTCCCTGTCGATCATCCTCATGGTCGTAATTCTTGCGATCGTCACCGTCTACGTGCGCCGCAGCGGAACGGAGGACCTGCTGTGACGCTGCAGGAGGGGCTCGCCATCGCCACGGCGGTCGACACGCCGAAGAAGCCACGCGCGCCGCGCCAGAGGTTCAGTCTCGGCAGCTGGCTCCTGCCGGTCTATACCGCGCTGGCGCTGGTGTTCCTGCTGATACCGATCGCGTACACCTTCATCTTCTCGTTCAACGACTCGATCAAATCAAACATCTCCTGGCGAGGTTTTACGCTCAGGAACTGGATCAATGTCTGCAATGCGCAGGATGTCTGCTCCGCCTTCGGCAACAGCATCCTGATCGGCGTCACCGCAACCGTGATTGCAACGACCCTCGGCACTATGATCGCGATCGCCCTTGTCCGGTACCGATTCCGCTTCCGGTCGGCTGTCAGCCTGCTGCTCTTCCTGCCGATGGCGACACCCGAGGTGGTGCTGGGTGCCGGCCTCGCGGCGGAGTTCCTCGGCGCTGGGGTGGAGAAGGGTATCGGGACGATAATCATCGCCCACACCATGTTCTGCATCAGCTTCGTGGTGGTGACGGTGAAAGCACGTGTCTCGAGTCTCGATCCCGCCCTCGAAGAGGCGGGGCGCGATCTCTACGGTTCGCCGGCGCAGGTGTTCTGGCGCATCACGTTCCCGCTCCTTCTTCCCGGTATTGTCGCGGCGGCGTTGCTCTCCTTTGCTCTCAGCTTCGACGATTTCATCATCACCAACTTCAATTCGGGATCAGCCACCACCTTCCCCAAGTTCGTCTACATCGCGGCTTCCCGCGGTATCCCGGCAGAGGCGAACGTGATCGCCTCTGCGGTCTTCCTCATCGCCCTCGTTCTGGTCGTCTCGCAGCAGGTCAGCGCTGCGGCTCGACGCAAGCGACTGGCGAGGGTCGGCTGATGCCCTAAAAAAACGTGTCAGGGATGGCCCCGTTCGCCCTCGCACAATCGTGACAAACGGGAACAGAGACCCGGGGACGGACCGCTGGCTACTCGCCGCGCACGAGCTCCGACACGCGGATGTCTCCCACCGGGAGCCCTCCGCCGAGAACCTTCTCCGTGGTCAGGGCTCCGACCCGGTCGAAATCCTCCATCGTGATCGCCCCGACCGAGGCGAGTAGCCCGAGGGCTACGAGCGAAGTCGCACGGGCACTGCCGTCCAGCATCTTGAGTGCCACGGCCGTGCCGTTGGGAGCGGCCATCACGATGACACCCTCTGCTCCGCCCTTGGTGAGTAGGCCGAGCTGTTCGATCACGACGGTGTTCGCCCGACCCGGTCCGTCGATGGCCCAGGGCTCAGCGAGAACCGCAGCCATGAGCAGCGCAGCCGAGGTATCTCGAGCCGCCGAGACGCGTCCGACCGCGGTCGCGAGACCACGCAAAGTGGTCGCGAACACCGGTGCGCCGCAGCCGTCGACTCCCACGTGCCCGACCGGTTGCCCGGTGAATTCCTCCACGGTGTCGCGGATCAGCAGTTGAAGCGGATGCTCCGGTTCGAGGTAGCTCGCGGTGGGCCAGCCGTTCTGCACGCAGGCCAGCAGGAAGGCCGCGTGTTTGCCGGAGCAGTTCATCGTGACTCGGGCGGGAGCGGATGCCGCGGACCGCGATGCGCTGTCGAGCGGCCAGTCAAGCGGACACTGCAGTGCAGCCTCACCGAGACCGGCCCGCGCGAGTAACTCGCGCACGACGGCCACGTGTTCCGGGGTGCCCGCATGGCTCGCCGTCGCGAGCACGAGTTGTGCTCCCTCGAGAGCTACTCCCGATCGCAGTACCGCGATGGCCTGGAAGAACTTGAGTGACGATCTTCCGTAGACGAGGGCGTCCACGTCGCCAAGCGATCGTGCGATCGTGCCGTCCGGTGACACGATTACCGCAGCACCGAGATGGCACGACTCGTCCAGCCCCGATCGCGAGAGGATCGCCAGTTCGACGACGCCGGTGTGGTCGAGGGGATGGCTCACAGCGCCGCGAGAGCGTCGTCGAGCACCTGGAGGGCCTCATCCAGCAGCTCATTCGAGATCGCGAGGGAGGGCAGGAAACGGATGATGTTTCCGTAGGTGCCGGCGCTGAGCAGCAGCACCCCGTGCTGGGCGGCGAACGCCGTGATCGCGGAGACGGCGGCCGCGTTCGGGGTGTGTGTGCCCGGCTCGACCAGCTCGATCGCGATCATCGCGCCGATGCCTCGCACATCGCCGATCACGGGATACCGCTCCTGCAGGGCGAGCAGGGCCGGCTTGAGGACGCCCTCGATGCGTGCACCCTCGGCGAGGAGGTTCTTCGACTCGATCTCGTCGAAGACGGCGATCGCGGCCGCGGCAGCGACCGGATTGCCCGCGAAGGTGCCACCGAGGCCGCCGGGGTGGGAGGCATCCATGATGTCCGCACGACCGGTCACTCCGGCGATCGGAAGCCCACCGGCGATGCCCTTGGCGCTCAGCACCATGTCGGGCACGATGCCGAAGTGCTCGATCGCGAAGTATCTGCCCGTCCGGGCCATTCCGCTCTGGATCTCATCCGCGACGAAGACGATGCCGTTGGCGGTGCACCACTCGCGAAGGGCCGCGAAGTAGCCGTCGGCGGCCACGACGAAACCGCCCTCACCCTGGATCGGTTCGACGACGAGGCAGGCGAGATCGCTGGCACCGACGGACTTCTCGAGGTAGGAGATGGTGCGGGCCGCGGCATCCGCTCCGCTCAGTCCGTCATGGAACGGGTAGGAGTTCGGCGCATGGTGCACGTCGCTGGCGAAGGGCCCGAAGCCGAGCTTGTAGGGCATCGCCTTGAAAGTCATCGCCATGGTCAGGTTGGTGCGACCGTGGTAGGCATGATCGAGCACTGCGACCCCGGGGCGACCCGTGTATTTGCGCGCGATCTTCACCGCGTTCTCCACCGCTTCGGCGCCGGAATTGAGCAGCACGGTCTTCTTCGCGAAGTCGCCGGGGGTGTGTTCGGCGAGCAACTCGGCAACCCGCACGTAGCCCTCGTACGGAGTCACGGTGAACATCACGTGCGTGAAGGCGGCGAGCTGGGCGGATGCTGCGGCAACGACGGCGGCATCGGTGTGCCCGATCGTCATGACGCCGATCCCGGCGCCGAGGTCGATGAACTGGTTACCGTCGACGTCCACCACGATCGCACCGTGGGCGCGCTCGATGAATACGGGAAGCGCGGACGCGACACCGACCGGGATCACCGCGAGTCGTCGCTCCTGCAGCGCCTTCGACCGCGGTCCGGGAATCGCCGTGACTATGCGACGCTCGGGGGCGATCGAGTCGATGAAAAAGGGGGGAGTGAGGGTGTCAGTCATAGTTGTCAAATTCTATCTCCGACCGGGCGTAGCGTTCAGGATGTGAATCACAAACACCACTTCGCTGTCGCGCTCGAATGGACAGGAAATCGCGGAACCGGCACCAGCGACTACAGGGCCTACGGTCGGGATCACGTCGTGCGTGCCGAGGGCAAGCACGAGATCAGCGGGTCATCGGACCGGGTCTTCCACGGCGATGCCGATCGGTGGAATCCCGAGGAACTGCTCATCGCAGCGCTCAGCCAGTGCCACCTGCTCAGCTACCTCCATGTCGCGGCGAGCAACGGCGTTGTGGTGACCGACTATGCGGACGACGCGACCGGCGTCATGGAGCAGACGGCGGATGGTGGCGGACATTTCACCGGAGTGACCCTCCGTCCGGTCGTGACGATCTCTGCTGGCGACCCGGATCTGGCCCTCTCCCTCCACCATGAGGCGAGTCTCAAATGCTTCATCGCCAACTCGATGAACTTTCCAGTGGCGCACGAACCCCGGGTGCGTGTTCGCTAAAGAGAAGCACGAATAGTCGTTCTAATCCAGTCGGTCGGATCCGCGACATTCAGGGTTTGGTCAGCTTGATCAGGGGGTCTGCCCCCACACTTGTCCGGTGAAGAAAACTCCCTCGGCGAAGAAAACACTGTCCGTTCTGGCCATTGCCACGCTCGCCTTCTCGTTGGCGGCCTGCAGCTCGTCCACCTCGGCGGACGGCTGTTCCCCGACGGCATCCGGAGCGAATTCGAGCAAGGTGACCGTGACCGGCAAGTTCGGCGAAGCACCCACGGTCAAGTTCACCAAGGGGCTCAGCACCAAGACGACCGAACGCTCTGTCGTGATCGAGGGGAAGGGCGCCGTCGCCAAGACGAATGGAACCGTCGAGGTGGACTACACCGCCTACGACGCGGCGTCGGGCAAGAAGATCGACGGCACCACGTATAAGTCCGGGGGGACCACCGCTTTCCAGCTCAAGAGCCCATTGCTTTCAGGAATCGTCAAGGGCCTCAAGTGCTCGTCCGCCGGCAGCCGCGTCGTCGCGGTAATCCCCCCCGCAGATGCCTTCAAGTCCGCAGGCTCCCAGGGACTCGGCGTCAAGGCCACCGACTCGCTGGTCTTCGTCTTCGATGTTGTGAAGGTGATGTCTCCGGTGAAGGTGCTTCCGAAGGCAAATGGCGCCGCTCAGAAGCCGGCCGCCGGCCTGCCCACGGTCAAACTCGCCGCGAACGGCGAACCTACCGTGACCGTGCCGAAGGCCGATGCGCCCACTGATCTCCGGATCGCTGATCTCAAGAAGGGCACCGGAACCACAGTCAAGTCCGGAGACACCGTCACCGTGCACTACACCGGGCTCATCTGGGCCACGGGCAAGGTGTTCGACTCCAGCTGGACCCGCGGTCAACCCGCCAGTTTCGCCACGACGGGAGTCATCCCCGGCTTCGGGAAGGCGCTTGTCGGCCAAAAGGTCGGATCCCAGGTCATCGCAGTCATCCCTCCGGCGGATGGCTACGGTACCGGTGGACAGGCTTCGGCAGGAATCAGCGGCACCGACACCCTCGTGTTCGTCGTCGATATCCTCGCCACCTCCTAGACCAGTCCGTCGGCGAACGAGCTAGCCTAACCGCATGCGTCGCGTCATCATCCTCGGTTCGACCGGATCGATCGGCGCGCAAGCGCTCCAGGTGATCGCGGCGAATCGAGAGCGCTTCGAAGTAGTCGGCCTGGCCGCCGGCTCCCAGCGAGCCGCCATAGCGGAGCAGGCGGCGGCGTTTGGAGTCGAGCACGTTGCCCTCGGCGAGATCGAGGCTGAGCAGCTCGTCCGGTCCGTGGCGGCGGATGTCGTGCTCAACGGCATTACCGGATCGGTGGGGCTCGGTCCCACTCTCGCCGCGCTCGAGGTGGGGGCGACTCTCGCCCTCGCCAACAAGGAGAGCCTGATCGTCGGCGGGGAGCTCGTGATGGGTGCCGCGTCTCCCGGTCAACTGGTGCCGGTCGACTCGGAGCACTCAGCCATCGCGCAAGCGCTCAGGTCCGGCACGGCGGGCGAAGTCCGTCGAATCGTTCTCACGGCGTCTGGCGGACCGTTCCGCGGACGCACCCGGGAGTCCCTTCGGGATGTCACGCCGCGCGAGGCGCTCGCGCACCCCACCTGGGACATGGGCCTCGTAGTCACCACCAACTCGTCGACCCTCGTGAACAAGGGGCTGGAGATCATCGAGGCCCACTATCTTTTCGACGTGCCCTACGACCGCATCGACGTGACGGTGCATCCGCAGTCCATCGTGCACTCGATGGTCGAGTTCGTGGACGGCTCGACCATCGCCCAGTGCTCACCACCGAACATGCGGCTGCCGATCTCGCTCGGGCTCGATTGGCCGAACCGCGTTGCCGGGGCGGGCGCGCCCCTCGACTGGACCACCGCGAGCACCTGGACCTTTGAGCCTCTCGACGCCGAAGTCTTCCCGGCGGTCGATCTTGCAAAACGCGTAGGGCGTGAGGGTGGCACCTACCCCGCTGTTTTCAACGCGGCCAACGAGCAGGCGGTTTTGGCCTTCCATGCCGGGCAGATCGGCTACCTCGATATCGTCGACACCGTTGCGGCTGTCGTGGACGCGCACTCGTCATCCGGTGCTCTCACCCGCGAATCCCTCGTCGAGGCCGAACACTGGGCACGCTCCGACGCGGACCGCCGAATCGCCCGCGGCTAGTCACCCGCCTCTAGCCGTTCTCTCCGTCCTTGCCCTTGCCGGGTTTGTCCGTATTGCCGGGCTTCTGGGCGGCGACTGCCGCTTCAAGGTCGGCCCGCACGAGGGCAATGGACGCCGCGATGCTGTCAAAGCGGGCAGTCGTCACCGCGCCCCGGGCCCGCGCGTCCGCGAGGCTCGCCGTCAGTTCGTCGAGTCGATTCAGTGCCGCGGTCGGGTCGCCGCCCGCCGCAGAGGAGGTCACGGCCAACACGCGGGCCTGGAGCTCAGAGGCAACGCTCGAGGAATAGGTGGATGCCGTCGAAGTTGCGGCCGGGTCACTGCCTGCGGAGCAGCCGGTGAGCACCAGCGCGCACGCCAGTACGCCGGCTGAGAGCACCGTGGTGAGGGCTCGCGCACGATTCATGGCGCCACACTCCGCTGCAGTTGGTCCAGGTGCGTCCCGAGCGTGCCGGATACGGCGGGATAGGAGACGCTCGACGTTCTGGGGGACGGCGAGGAAGTGGATGCCGCAGGCCCGGTCGCAACGCCACGGGAGAGTGACACGGCGAGCACGACCGCGACGATAACCGCCGCCACCGCGGCTCCGAGGAGGCCGAGGCGTCGGCGTCGGCTGGATGGTACTTCGGGCACCGCGGCCGCCGGCGGCGCGGTGAATACCGTCGTCCGAGCAGTCCGTTCCGATGCGAGATATTCCGGGGCGGTCAGCAGCTTCGTGGGATCCAGGACTTCCGGTTCCAGCAGCATGGTCGCGGGAAGGGCTGTGTCGAACGGCTGGGTGGCCTCCGTTCCGGGCTGGAGGGCAGACGGCTGGTGGGAAGACGGCTCGAGGAAATACGGCTCACGGAGTGTCGCGGCGACACTTGCGGCGTCAGGTCGATCCTCGGGCCGGCGTGCTGTCATCGCGGTGAGGAGGCCTCGCCAGGGATCGGCCAGGGTGTCCGGGATCTCGGGATCGCGGGCAAGCCGTGCGAGTACCGCCTCGATCGCGGTTCCGGGGAAGGCCCGTTTGCCGGTGAGGCTCTCGAGGAGAACGAGTCCGAGGGAGTAGACGTCGCTCGCCGTCCCGACCGTCGCACCCTCCGCCTGCTCGGGACTCAGGTATGTCGCGGTACCGATCACGGTTCCGGTGGCCGTCATGCGGGCGTCGTCGAGCAGCCGGGCGATGCCGAAATCGGCGAGCTTCGCGAGCGGCGCGCCGGGCATGGAATGGTCGTGGGGGAGCAGTATGTTGCCGGGCTTCACGTCGCGGTGCACGACTCCCCGGGCGTGGATATACGAGAGGGCGGCCGCGACATCCGACCCGATCCGGGCCATGAGGTGTTCATCCGGCACGCCTTGGGTGAGCCGCGTGCGCAGATCGACCCCGTCCACGAATTCGAGCACGAGGAAAGCACGACCATGGTCGCCGACACCACCCTCGGCGACGGCATCGAACAGTGTCACCAGCCCCGGGGCGTTGAGCGACGCGAGCAACTGGACCTCGTCGCGCTGCCGACGAACGTCGTCGGCATCCGCGAGTTCGGAGCGAAACACCTTGAGGGCGACCGTGCGACCGAGGGCCTCGTCACGAGCCCGGTAGACGGTCGCCATGCCGCCGACACCGACCGTTGATTCGATACGGAACCGGTCACCGACAAGGTTGCCGGCAGCGAGCCCGGAGATGGGTGATCTATTCGGATCGGTACTCATCAGTCCATTGTGCGTCATAGGAGATCCCGCGTTGGTGCACCGGTGACCTCCAGCCTCGTGCGGATACGCTGTTCACCGTGGAAACAGTTCTTCTTTACGTCCTCGGCATCGTCGTTGTCGTCGTCGGTATCGCCCTGTCGATCGCGCTGCACGAGCTCGGGCATCTCGTGCCGGCGAAACTATTCAAGGTGCGCGTGGGGCAGTACATGATCGGCTTCGGCCCGACCATCTTCTCGCGCAAGAGGGGTGAGACCGAATACGGAATCAAGGCCATTCCGCTCGGGGGCTACATCTCGATGGCCGGTATGTATCCGCCGGCAAGGAAAGGCGAACCGTCGCGCACATCCGGCACCGACGCCTTCGCGATCGAGTCGGAATACGAGACGGAGTCGGCGGGCCGCAGTGCAAGCACCGGCTTCTTCCAGGCCATGGTGCAGGATGCCCGCACCCAGAGCGAGGACACGATCGAAGCCGGCCACGAAGACCGCGTCTTTTACAAGCTCTCCGTCTGGAAGCGCGTCATCATCATGCTCGGCGGTCCGGCGATGAACGTCGTCATCGCGATCGTGCTCTTCGCGATCGTGCTGTCAGGAATCGGGACGCCCGGCTACAGCACGACCATCAGCTCTGTCAGCGCATGCGTCATCCCCGCGGCCGGCACGAGCCAGAAATGTACGGCCAGCGACCCTGTCGCTCCGGCGGCAGCAGCGGGGATCAAGCCCGGTGACAGCATCGTCTCTATTGACGGAACCGCGGTCACGAGCTGGGCGCAGGAGACCGCGATAATCAAGCGCTCAGCCGGAAAAGACCTGGCTGTCGTCGTCGAGCGCGGCGGAAGAAACGTGTCTCTCACCGCATCCCCGATCGCCTCGAAACGCTACGTAGTCGACGCGACCGGCAAGGTCGTTACCAATTCCGCAGGTACGGAACAGACCAGGACCGTCGGCTTCCTCGGCATCGTGCCGAGCGTGACCCTGCAGAAGCAGCCGCTGACCGCCGTGTTTCCCGCTGTCGGCTCGACCATCGCTGCAGACGCCAGACTCATCGCGAACCTGCCGTCCAAGCTTTACGGTGTCGTCCAGGCGCTGGCCGGCACGGAGAAGCGTGATGCGAACGGTCCGATGAGTGTTGTTGGCGCTGGTCGAATCGCGGGGGAGATCGCCTCGACCACTCGGATCCCGTTCGCAGAACGATTCTCCTATCTGCTCGGCATCCTCGCCTCGCTCAACATCGCGCTCTTCGCTTTCAATCTCATCCCGCTGCTCCCGCTCGACGGTGGGCACGTTGCCGGAGCGCTCTGGGAGGGTATCCGTCGCTTCTTCGCGAAGCTGTTCAAGCGCAAGGATCCGGGCCCGGTAGATATCGCGAAGCTCGTTCCGCTCACTTTCGCCGTCGTCATCCTCCTCGGGGCGATGAGTGCGCTGTTGATCGTGGCCGACATCTTCAAGCCCGTAGCTTTCGGCTAGGAGCTGGCGGCAGCAAACCACTGCCGGCTTTCAGTCGGGTGTCGGACCGCGCGCTTAGGATTGCGGAGTGCCAGCCATCAACTTGGGTATGCCCCTCGCCCCTCCCGTACTAGCCCCGCGTCGCAAGACCCGCCAGATCTCCGTGGGCAAGGTGAAGGTAGGAGGTGACGCGCAGGTGAGCGTGCAGTCGATGACCACCACGCAGACCACGAACATCGACGCTACCCTGCAGCAGATCGCCGAGCTCACGGCCACCGGGTGCGACATCGTGCGCGTGGCCGTGCCGCACCAGGACGACGCGGATGTGCTGCACATCATTGCAAGCAAGAGCCAGATCCCGGTGATCGCCGACATTCACTTCCAGCCCCGGTACGTCTTCACGGCCATCGACGCGGGCGTTGGTGCGGTGCGGGTGAATCCCGGGAACATCCGCAAATTCGATGACCAGGTCGGCAAGATCGCTGCGGCCGCCAAGGCCGCGGGCGTCTCCATCCGCATCGGGGTGAACGCGGGATCCCTCGAGCCGAGCATCCTGCAGAAGTACGGCAAGGCCACCCCGGAGGCACTCGTCGAGAGCGCCGTCTGGGAGGCGAGCCTCTTCGAGGAGCATGACTTCCACGACTTCAAGATCTCGGTGAAGCACAACGACCCCGTCATCATGGTGAAGGCCTACCGGTTGCTCGCCGAGCGCGGCGACTGGCCGCTCCACCTCGGTGTCACCGAGGCCGGGCCCGAGTTCCAGGGCACCATCAAGTCGGCGACCGCTTTCGGAATCCTGCTCGGCGAGGGCATCGGCGACACCATCCGGGTCTCGCTCTCCGCCCCTCCCGTCACGGAGATCAAGGTGGGCCTGCAGATCCTGCAGTCGCTCAACCTGCGCGAACGCAAGCTCGAGATCGTCTCCTGCCCGAGCTGCGGGCGCGCGCAGGTGGATGTCTACCAGCTCGCCAACGACGTGACGGCGGGACTCGAAAAGATGACCGTGCCCCTGCGTGTCGCCGTGATGGGCTGCGTCGTCAACGGTCCGGGGGAGGCCCGTGAGGCCGACCTCGGTGTCGCGAGCGGCAACGGTCGCGGCCAGATCTTCGTCAGGGGTGAGGTCATCAAGACGGTGCCGGAGTCGGAGATCGTCGCAACCCTCATCGAGGAGGCCAACCGTCTTGCGGCCGAGATGCCGGCCGGATCCGTGGGTTCGCCGGAGGTCGTCACCGTCTGAGCCTCCCGCGGTCGCGGGTCGGCGTGATCGTGGAGGTGGACCCGATTCGGGTCGGGGTCCACCTCCACACTCGTCGTTCGGAACGGACGCCTGTTCGGGTTGCTGCCATCACAGGATTTGTCGGGCAGGCTCGGCGGCTACAGTATCCAAGTGCCCACACGACTTTCGCAGCTCTTTGTCCGGACCCTCCGCGAAGATCCCTCCGATGCCGAGGTGACCAGTCACCGGCTCCTCGTGCGCGCTGGCTACATCCGCCGCCAGGGGCCGGGAATCTTCGCGTGGCTCCCGCTCGGACTTCGGGTCAAGCGCCGCATCGAGACGATCATCCGCGAAGAGATGGACGGTATCGGCGCCCAGGAGGTGCACTTCCCGGGCCTGCTCCCGCGCGAGGCCTACGAGGTCACCGGTCGGTGGGTCAAGTACGGTGACGGGATCTTCCGGCTCAAAGACCGCAAGGGCGCCGACTACCTGCTCGCCCCGACGCACGAAGAGGTCTTCACCCTGCTGGTGAAAGACCTCTGTTCGTCATACAAAGACCTCCCGCTGTCCATCTATCAGATCCAGGACAAGTATCGCGATGAGGCGCGTCCGCGCGCCGGTCTGCTGCGCGGCCGCGAGTTCACCATGAAAGACGCTTACTCGTTCGACTACACCGACGAGGGACTCGACCAGTCGTACCAGAACCAGCGTGACGCGTACGAACGCATCTTCGCCCGCCTCGGCCTCGATTACGTGATCGTCAAGGCCGATAGTGGCCTTATGGGCGGCGCCCGCAGCGAAGAGTTCCTCCACCCGACTCTTGTCGGCGAGGACACCTTCGTGCGTTCGGCCGGCGGTTACGCGGCAAACGTCGAAGCCTTCACAACACACGCGCCCGAACCGCGCTCCGTCGAGGGGCTTGCCACTGCTGAAGTGCACGCCACGCCGAACACCCCAACGATCCAGAGCCTGGTGGATGTCGCGAACTCGGCCCACCCGCGCGCTGATGGCCTCCCGTGGACTGCCGCCGACACCCTGAAGAACATCGTGCTCGCTCTCGTGCACCCAGACGGAACCCGTGAGCTCGTGGTTGTCGGACTTCCGGGCGACCGTGAGGTGGACCTGAAACGCGCAGAGGCGGCTTTTGCCCCGGCAGATGTCGAAGCGGCGAACGACGGCGACTTCGCGCGCCATCCCGGATTGGTGAAGGGGTACATAGGACCGTGGACAGCGGATGCGGCGGTACTCGGAGCGGGTCCCGCACTCGATTCGTCGCTGAGCCGCAAAGAGCGTGCCGCGGCAGAGGCGGCGGCCGCGGCGGCACCGCAGTACTCAACCACTGGTATTCGCTTTCTCACCGATCCGCGAATTGCCCCGGGTACCGCCTGGATCACTGGCGCCAATGAAGACGGCAGGCACGTATTCGGTCTTGTCGCCGGTCGTGACTTCGTCTCGGACGCAACGGTCGAGGTCGCCGAAGTGCAGGCCGGTGATCCGGCTCCCGATGGTTCAGGTCCGGTCGAACTCGCCCGCGGCATGGAAATGGGGCACGTCTTCCAGCTTGGTCGTTTCTTCGCTGAAAAGCTTGGGCTCAAGGTTCTCGATGAGAACGGCAAGCTCGTCACGGTGACGATGGGGTCGTACGGCATCGGCGTGACGCGCATTCTTGCGGTTATCGCGGAGGCGAACAACGACGGCCGCGGTCTGATCTGGCCGCGCAACGTCTCGCCGTTCGACCTCCACGTCGTTGCCGCGACCAAGGAGATCGAGGTGCTGGATGCTGCCGTGTCACTCGCAACCGACTTCGAGAAGCGCGGCTACGACGTGCTCGTGGATGAGCGTCCCAAGGTCTCGCCCGGGGTCAAGTTCGGCGACGCCGAACTCATCGGCGTTCCGATCATCGTGATCGTCGGTAAAGGTTTCGCCGAGGGAATGGTCGAGCTGTGGGACCGCCGCACCGGTGTGAAGACGCCTGTGGCCCTAGACGACGTGATCGAGGCAGTCGCCGCCCTCGGTTGAGCGTATGTCCGCGGGACTCTCGTGTTGCCTTCCAGAGTGCCGTTGGGCACTGGTCCTGCCACACCACCGTGGACGAGATGCTGGGGACATCCCGTTGCCCGAGACGACCGGGTGCGGGCTGGCGCTCTTCCTCTCGGTGGAACACCTCGTTGCGGCCGGTGACTATCTCGTTTCGTGCCCCCCGATCGAAGGGCGGGGCCCGGACCGAGCCGCGGTCGTCGATCCTTATTCTCCAGGCCGCGGGCATCCCCGAACCAGCGATCAACATCCCGACGCTCGCACTGTGCGCAGCGACGTCGAGAGGCGCGAGCTATTTCCAATCCGCGGGTCGGCGCTGCATGCGAGTCACTGCAGATGAGCTCTTCGTGCGCGCCGGTGGCCCCACCTCTGCCCGGGCCAGGAGCCGCCCCGGCAACCAACCGCAGCGGAGGATACCCGACCGAGCCCCGGGGCACCACCCTGCTAACTTAGAGACAGAGTTCGTGCGCGCGATCGCAGCGCACGGCCTGACAATCGAAAATAGTGGAGGCCCTCAGTGGACATCGACCTGAGCGTGCTGCGCCTCATGGAGCGCGAGCGCGAGATTCCCTTCGACGAACTGGTGGTGATCATCGAGCAGGCTATTCTCACGGCCTATCTCAAGCACACCGAGACGCCGGAGTCCAAGGATGGCAACGCGCATGCGCGGGTGTCGCTCGACCGCAAGTCGGGCCACGTGAGCATTTTCGTACCCGAGCTGGACGACGAGGGCGAAGTGATCGGCGAGGCTGAGGATGTTCCGGCAGACTTCGGTCGCATCGGCGCCTTCGCCGCGAAGCAGGTCATCAACCAGCGCCTCCGCGACATCGGCGATGACAAGGTGCTCGGGGAGTTCAAGGGCCGTGAGGGGGACATTATCGCTGGCGTCATCCAGCAGGGTCCGAACCCGCGCATGATCCACGTCGACCTCGGCACCATCGAGGCAATTCTTCCTCCGGAAGAGCAGGTCCCGGGAGAGGTCTACGCCCACGGTTCGCGCATCCGCGTCTACGTCACGAGCGTGAGCAGGGGCGCGAAGGGTCCGCAGATCACGGTCTCGCGCACGCATCCGTCGCTCGTCCGCAAGCTCTTCGCGCTCGAAGTCCCGGAGATCGCCAGCGGGGTCGTGGAGATCGTCTCGCTCGCCAGAGAGGCCGGCCATCGCACCAAGATCGCGGTGAAGGCCAATGAGCCTGGCGTCAATGCCAAGGGCGCCTGCATCGGGGAACTCGGACAGCGTGTGCGCGCCGTGACCGCTGAGCTCAACAACGAGAAGATCGACATCGTCGACTACAACGAAGATCTCGCGACCTTCGTCGGGAACGCGCTCTCGCCCGCAAAGGTCACCTCGTCCTACGTCATCGATGCCTCGACCAAGGCTGTGCGCGCCCTCGTGCCGGACTACCAGCTCTCGCTCGCCATCGGTAAAGAGGGCCAGAACGCCCGTCTCGCGGCCAAGCTCACCGGCGCCCGCATCGACATCCAGCCCGACTCGATCCTCGATCAGGACTGAGCTTTCTCGAGCCCCTGCGTGCGCGGTGGAATGCCGTGACTCGGCGGGCGGCTGAAGAAGGGGATAAGATAATGACAGTTAGAACCTGTCTCGGCTGCCGCGAACGCGCTGACAAATTCCTCCTCGTGAGGGTAGTTGCGAGGGATGGCGAAGCCGTTGTGGATGTTTCCGCAACACTTCCCGGCCGAGGCGCCTGGGTGCATCCGACAACCCGCTGTGCTGAAACGGCGGTCGCTCGAAAGGCGATCGCCCGTGGACTGCGAGCGGATGGTGCGCTTGGAACGACCGGATTCCTGGCAGATATTGCCAGCCTCCAAATGAAAGACACAGTCGGCGTTCCATCCGGAACGCCCTAACGAACAGGCTGATTGACCAATGGACAACTAATGAGCGGCTCGAAATGAGACCCGTCCACAATTAAGGCCTTCTCCTGATCGGGAGTCGGCCCGACAAGGAGAACACTGTGGCAAAACCACGCGTGCACGAGATCGCAGCAGAACTCGGCATTGACAGCAAGAAAGCCCTTGAGAAACTCAAGGAAATGGGCGAGTTCGTCAAGGGACCGTCCTCGAGCATCGAGCCACCGGTCGCACGTAAGCTGCGTGCCGCCCTCGAGGCAGACGGTATCAAGGCGCCCGAGAAGCCGGTAGCCCCGGCCGCTCCGCCGCGCCCCGCTCCCGTTGCCGAAGCCCCCGCGGCTCCGGCTCCCGCCCCGGCGGCTCCCGCCGCTCCGGTCGTCGAGACTTCAGCGACACCCGTGTCTGCGTCACCGGCCGCTCCGGCGGCCGGGGGATCCAACATCCCGCGCCCGGGCACGGCTCGCCCCGGTAATAACCCCTTCGCGAGCGCCCAGGGGATGCAGCGCCCCGGCGCCCCTCGTCCGGGCAACAACCCGTACGCGTCGACGCAGGGAATGAACACTCGCCCGGCGGCGTCGCCGACCGGCATCCCGCGTCCGTCCGCTCCCCGCCCCGGGGCCCCTCGTCCCGGCGGACCCGGACAGGCCGCACAGAGGCCTGGTGGATTCGGACAGCGTCCGGCTGGTGCAGGCGGATTCCGTCCCGGTGGAGCCGGTGGGGCACGGCCGGCCGGCGCCGGCGGATTCCGCCCGGGAGGAGCTCCCGCTGGAGCCCCCGGCTCGAATTTCGGCCCGAACCGCCCTGCTGGCGGTGGCGGCGGCGGTCGTGGTCGTGGACCCGGCGGTGGTACCGCTGGTGCCTTCGGTCGTGGCGGTGGCAAAAGCAAGGCGCGCAAGTCGAAGCGCACGAAGAGGGCAGAATTCGAACTGCGCGAAGCCCCGTCGCTCGGTGGTGTCAGCGTTCCCCGTGGTGATGGCAAGACATCCATCCGCCTTCGCCGTGGCGCATCGATCACCGACTTCGCCGACAAGATCGACACGAGTCCAGGCAACCTGGTGACCGTGCTGTTCCACCTCGGACAGATGGCCACCGCGACCGAGTCCCTGGATGAAGCGACCTTCGACATCCTCGGCGAGGAGCTCGGGTTCAAGATCGAAATGGTGTCGCCGGAGGACGAAGATCGCGAGCTGCTCAGCGGCTTCGACATCGACCTCGACCAGGAGCTGGACGACGAGACTGACGAAGACCTCGAGGCTCGCCCGCCAGTGGTCACCGTCATGGGTCACGTCGACCACGGAAAGACGCGCCTGCTCGACGCGATCCGTAATGCCAATGTCGTCGCCGGTGAGGCGGGTGGAATCACCCAGCACATCGGTGCCTACCAGGTCATGACCGAGCACGAGGGTCTCGAACGTGCCATCACCTTCATCGACACACCGGGCCACGAGGCGTTCACCGCCATGCGCGCCCGAGGTGCGCAGGTCACCGACATCGCGATCCTCGTGGTCGCGGCGGATGACGGGATCATGCCGCAGACCATCGAGGCACTCAACCACGCCCAGTCGGCAGGAGTGCCGATCGTGGTGGCGGTCAACAAGATCGACAAGGAGGGGGCCAACCCCGCCAAGGTGCGCCAGCAGCTCACCGAGTTCGGTCTCGTCGCGGAGGAGTACGGCGGGGACACGATGTTCATCGACGTCTCCGCTCTCAACAAGATCGGTATCCCCGAACTTCTCGAGGCGGTGCTGCTCACCGCGGATGCCGGACTCGACATGCGCGCGAACCCCAACAAGGACGCGCGCGGTGTCGCTATCGAGGCCAAGCTCGACAAGGGACGTGGTGCTGTCGCGACCGTGCTGATCCAGTCGGGAACCCTCGAGGTCGGAGACGCGATCGTCGCGGGAACGGCCTACGGCCGCGTTCGCGCGATGTTCGACGAGAACGGCACGGCAGTCGAGTTCGCCACACCCGCCCGCCCGGTATCGGTACTCGGACTCACCTCCGTCCCCCGCGCCGGTGACACCTTCCTCGTCACCGACGATGACCGTACGGCCCGCCAGATCGCCGAGAAGCGCGAAGCAGCGGAGCGTAATGCCCTGCTCGCCCGCAGCCGCAAGCGCATCAGCCTGGAGGACTTCACCAAGGCCCTCGAAGACGGCAAGGTCGAGTCTCTCAACCTCATCATCAAGGGTGACGTTTCCGGTGCCGTCGAGGCGCTCGAGGAATCGCTGCTCAAGATCGAGGTGGACGACAGCGTGCAGCTGCGTATCATCCACCGCGGTGTCGGTGCGATCACCGAGAGCGACGTCAACCTGGCGACGATCGACAATGCGATCATCATCGGGTTCAACGTGCGCCCCGACACGAAGGCGCGCGAGCGTTCGGCCCGTGAGGGTGTCGACGTGCGCTTCTACTCGGTCATCTATGCGGCCCTCGAGGACGTGGAGAACGCTCTCAAGGGAATGCTCAAGCCCGAGTTCGAAGAGGTGCAATCCGGTGTCGCCGAGATCCGCGAGATCTTCCGTTCCTCTAAGTTCGGAAACGTCGCCGGCGTCATCGTGCGCAGTGGAACCATCACTCGAAACGCGAAGGCTCGCGTCATCCGTGACGGTGTCGTGGTCGGAGACAACCTGGCCATCGAGTCGCTGCGTCGTTACAAGGACGACGTCACCGAGGTGCGTACGGACTTCGAGGCCGGTATCGGTCTCGGCAAGTTCAACGACATCCAGATGGGCGACGAGATCGAGACGATCGAAATGAAGGAAAAGGTCCGCGTCTAAGCTCGATGACGGCCTCCGGAGGAGGCAACCAGCACAGAGGCGGAGCTACGCAAGCTCCGCAAGCCTCTTCGGCCGGTCGCCCCCTCCGGACGCCTCGAGCCGTGAGGCACGACAGAAGGAAGAATTATGGCTGACCCGGCTCGTGCCGCCAAGATGGCGGACCGTATCAAGGTGATCATTGCGAAGACTCTCGAGCGCGGTCTCAAAGACCCGCGCCTCGGATTCGTGACGATCACCGACGTCAAGGTAACCGGCGACCTGCAGCACGCCTCGATCTTCTACACCGTCTACGGCACCGATGAGGAGCGCACGGATTCCGCTGCGGCACTCAAGTCGGCGACCGGGATGCTCCGCAGCGAGGTCGGTAAGAACATCACAGCGCGGCTCACGCCGTCGCTCGAGTTCATCGCCGACGCGGTGCCGGAGAACGCCAAGCACATCGAGGCGCTCCTTGCCGAGGCGGCCAGCCGCGACAGTGAGATCGGCGGACTGCGCAGCACCGCGACCTACGCCGGCGAGGAAGACCCCTACGTCAAGCCACGGATCATCGCCGACGACGACTAGCGCCCTCTGCCGCACTTCGTGCCACTCGACCAGTGTGTGTCGGTGGCCGAGTGGCACTCCGGGTCGTATCGAGCAGACCGGCTACTTCAACAGCCGTGAGAGCACCCGGTCGGCCAGGGGCTTGCCGCCGGTCTGGCAGGTCGGGCAGTACTGGAATGTCGAGTCAGCGAAAACCACCTGCCGTACGGTGTCACCGCAGACCGGACAGGCCTGTCCGGTGCGACCGTGCACCTGCATGCCCGACTTCTTCTCTTTCTTCAGCTCCCAAGCGGAGAGGCCGTCGGCCCGCGAGATTCCTCCTCGCAGGGTCGACTGCAGCGCGGCGTAGAGTCGCGACACCTCATCCGCGGTCATCGCTGCCGGCTTGAATGGCGACATCTTGGCCGTGTGGAGGATCTCGTCGGAATATGCGTTACCGATTCCGGCGATGTTCGACTGGTTGCGCAGCACGCCCTTGATTTGTGATCGACCGGACAGTGCCAGAATGCTCGCGAATACCGCCTCGGTGAATTCCGGATCCAGCGGATCCGGTCCCAGGCTGGCGATGCCCGGCACGAGCGCCGGGTCCGTCACGATGTAGATCGCGAGGCTCTTCTTCGTGCCGGCCTCGGTGATGTCGAGACCGGACCCGTCGTCGAGCATGAGTCGCGCCGCCACCGGACCTTTGCCGAGCCGACTCGGCGGGGGAGGTGCGCTGTCGCGCCACCGGATCCAGCCCGCGCGGGCAAGGTGGACGATCACATGGAGGTCATCCGCACTTCCCGTGACACAGGTGAGGTCGAGGAACTTGCCGTGGCGCGAGACGCCACCAATCTTCGCTCTAATGAGGGCGGATGGCGCGGGATCGAAGGTCTTGAGTGCCGCGAACGACAGGACCTCGAGTCTCTCGATTATTCGATCGTCGAGTCGTGATCCCAGATCGGTCGTGAGGGCATGGACTTCAGGCAGTTCGGGCACGCTTCCAGTGTCCGTCTTCGCGGCGACAATGCAACAGGAGGATCAGAAAGGAACCATCAGGATGGCAGTTCGTAACCCTCAGAGGGTGACCCGGCCACCAGCCCGTCGGCGATCAGGCCGGCCAGGGCCCGGGCGCGTTGCGCATCGTCAGCCCAGACCGTGTCGAGTTCGGCGGCCACCACCGGGACATCCGAGGCCCGCAGCTCGGCGAGGATGAGCCCGCGTACCTGGCGGTCGGAACCCTCGAACTTCTTCTGCACCATCTTTCGGACGCCGACGTAGGGAGGGTAGCCGGCGCTCCGCCAGGCACAAACCTCGGCCAGGGGGCATTGGTCGCACCGCGGCGCACGCGCGGTACAAACGATCGCCCCGAGCTCCATGGCTCCCGCATTGAAGATCCGGGCACCTTCGAGGTCGGCGGGCAGCAGAGCCTCCATTGCGGCGAGGTCGCGTCTCGCCATCGGGGGGCCCGCCTCGGCGTTGCCGTCGATCGCTCGGGCGATCACCCGTCGCACGTTGGTATCGACCACGGGATGGCGGTCTCCGTAGGCGAAAACCGCCACCGCGCGTGCCGTGTAGTCGCCGATTCCGGGCAGAGTGAGAAGCTGGTCGACTCTCCGCGGCACGATTCCGTCGTGATGCTCAGAGATGGCAACCGCTGTGGCGTGAAGGTAGAGAGCGCGGCGGGGGTAGCCGAGCCGCTTCCAGGCCCGCACCGCCTCGCCTGATGGCACCGCAGCCAGGGCTGCGGGATCGGGCCAGCGCTGTAACCACTCATCGAGTCGCGGGATCACCCGCGCCACGGGGGTCTGCTGCAGCATGATCTCGCTCACAAGAGTTCCCCAAGCGCTGAAACCCGCACGGCGCCACGGCAGGTCCCGACCGTGAGCGACGAACCACTGGTTGACGATGTTCGCGATGCTCACTGTTCCACTCTACGAAGCCCACCGAGTACGAACCCCACCGAGTGCAGAACACCGCAGCGTAGGCTACCGATCATGGCCAAATGGCATCCCGAAAAAAAGGTTGTGCTCGACGCGCTCGCAGCCGAGATCGTTGCACTGTACGTGGGGGGTCGCGTCGTTATCGCGATCGACGGGTTGGATGGCGCGGGTAAAACCCACTTCGCAGACGACCTCGCCGTCGCACTCACCGCGACGGGTCGCTCGGTATTCCGAGCATCCATCGACGACTTTCACCGTTCCCAAGCCGAGCGTCACGCGCGCGGTGCCGATTCGCCCGAGGGCTATTACCGGGACTCTTTCGACTACTCGACCTTCCGCCGCGTGCTTCTCGAGCCGTTCCGCATGGGTGGGAGTACCGCTTTCGTGACAGCGGCGTTCGATCATGTGCGCGACCTGCCAGTCCAATCGAAGTGGCGCACGGGGCCGAAGGACGCAATTCTTGTGCTCGACGGAATCTTCCTCAACCGCCCGGAACTTGCCGGCCTCTGGAACTACTCCATCTGGCTCGAGCTTCCGCGCGAGCTCGCCGAACAACGGATGCTCGACCGCGACGGTCCCGCCGAGAATGCCGAGCGTTACCGCGGCGGGCAGGATCTCTACCTGGCTGAAGCGAGCCCGCGCACCGCGGCCTCGAGCATCATCGACAATCGCGACCTCGAGCACCCAAGGCGGGTTTTTGCAGACTCCTGCTAGTGCGGATTCTTCCGGGTGTCACCCGAAGGCCCCGACGAGGGAGGTCGGTCTCCGTCGGGATGTTCTGGAATTCGACAGTTCGATGCTCACGTCATATCCGCAGGTGGGAATCGTGTCGCGTCGCGACTTTGGCTCCTCCGGCAGTGCCCGGTTCCGGGGCGGAGCGGTGGGCACGCTGACCCCGGCAGCGACCGCGCACACCGCATCGGCGAGGCGACGTTCTTTGCCGGATAGCGGGTGACCGGTGGCAGTTCCTCGTCCGAGAGCGCACCGCACTCCGCAGGCTGCACGAGCACCGCGGTCAGGGCCGCGATAGCGTCCCGGTGGGACTGCGATAGGGGGAAGAACGACATACCGCAATACTCCCAAATCGGACATACTTCAGCCTTACGATTCCAGTGAGATAGCCATAGGGTGATCCCATGAGTAGGCCGGACTCGATGTGAGCGTCGACGTCATGCCCTGCTCGCGTGGGCATACGGGTACTCGCATCGTCCGCGATGGCATTCAGCGCATGGGCGGCCGGGAGAAGCAACGCTGGCGCTGTATCTCTCCAGATGGAGTACACCACCGATTCCTCGGTCCGTTGAGCAGGACACGCACGGTCGACGGCCTTTGCGAGGAGTGCGAGAACCACCTCCACGCGCATCAGGGCCCGCAGGCGCCGGCTGAGTTCGAGTACCTGGTGAAAGAGATCGCCAGCGCGCTCGTCGACCTTGGCCGCGGATCCACCTACACGGATGCCGCCAAACGAGTTCGCGCGCAGGCCAATTACGGCAAGACCGCGAAATACCGCGAGGTGATCAACGGCCAGACGGTCGCAGAGTGGATGGCCGACTTCGTGCCCGTCGTCTCCCGGCGGTGGAGGCCGACCGAGTGGCCTGCTGTTCTCGTCCTGGACTCGATCTCCTTCCGGTGGACCGACCACTCGACCAGCCCAAAGAGCAACCTCATGCTCTACTCAATCCTCGCCGCGTACGGCTACGACAAGGACGGCAAGAACGGGCGGCTCTGAAAGCTGGAAGCCACACCGTCCGGCGACGCGGCGAGCTGGGCGGCGTTCCTCGGATCCTTGCCCGGCAAGCCCGAGTCGATCGTCTGCGACCAGGACAAAGCCATCAGCGGCGGCATCGAGAAGCACTGGGGCCAGTGGGCCGCGGTGAACCTCGTCCATCACTGTGAGTATCACCTCAGCGCCCGCGGCACCAGTCGGATGAACAGCGACAAGCTTGATCGCGAGGATCCCGCGCGCCAGCTCTTTCATGGCGCGCTGAGATCGCGTGAACGCTGGGATTCCTTCGAAGCCGAGGTGCGGAGCCGGCCGGAACTGCTGAACTCCAACAACTGGCTGGACCTCAACGCGATCAAGCTGAGGGTGCAAACCTTCACTCGTGAAAACATCCCACCCGTGTACTCCAACAGCGCGGTCGAGCAACCACTCCGCGATTTCCGCAGCGCCCTGGAAAGTCGCGTCTACTCGTTCCGCAACCGGGGCAGGCTCAACAACCTCCTGGAACTAATGCGCCTGTCGTATCAGAAGGTCGACCGAGTCGGGGGCTACTCAACGGACATCCGCAGCTACCTCGAAACACATAACGGTAGACCAAAGCGGAGCTACCGCGAGGCCTATGATCGCCAGTTCGATGGGGCCGGAACCCAGCAGTTCAAAAGCCTCTGGGGCCTTCCTGCGCAGATCGCTATCCGTGAAGCGCAGGCGCATCGGCGATCAAAGGTGCGTTGACTATGGTCGAGGCACAGCTTGGGAAACTGGAGACCGTGTTATTTGCGTCCGTTCATGACTTTGTTGGGGTTGGCGAATTGTGCGGCGCTGGCATCCATGGGGCCGCCATGCCCGACTCCGATCTGAGGAAGTCCTAAATCGGGGGCAAACACGAACCCCGCGTCCGGCTTCCCGGACGAGACGTAATTGTTGCTGAGGCGTTTCAGCCGGCGGACAAAGCGAACCATGACCAGGCTGCCGAATATCAGCAGGAGCGCGCCCGAGGAAACCAAGACAATCGAGATTGTGGGCTCATTGTTCCCGAGTCCGAAGAGACCTTGCGGCCAAAGCATCACGGAACCGGCTATGAATACGCCGCCGAAGAAGATGCCGAATCGAGCGCGCACTCGGTTGCGGATTCGCGCATCATCCGCCGCCGCGAGGATTGCTGCGTTGGATGACTCAGTACCTGGGCTGTTCACCCGAGCGTCGCTCATGTGCCCACTCTAAGTCCAGAAGTCTCCTCAGAACAGGGAAAGCTCGCCGCAGATGCAACTGGCAACGAGCGTGCTTGCTCTATTGTTTCGACTTCTCGGTTGTCGGATGCCATCGCCATGTTCCCTATCTCTCTACGGTGACCTTTGTCGGGTCTCTTTGTCGCTCATTTCATCTGTGTGCGGCAGAGACAACCGATGGCACGCTTTCCGAGAAAGAACTGATCGCTATCTCACTGGAATCGTAAGGCTGACATACTTTCGAAAGTCCCAGCACCAAATGGGGAGAAAAGTTTTGCGGACAGACTGTGGAGGAGAGGAGAATCCGCCCTCGACATCACGCCGCTAACAACTGGACACGACCCGGCAGCCGGGCCTGG